>LWDU01033333.1_pt1 | contig 149795 bp, 113 predicted proteins | sample 727161 | NCBI WGS metagenome assembly LWDU01 (sample SAMN04566230, study PRJNA314399) | hydrothermal vent metagenome | isolation source: deep sea hydrothermal plume seawater | place: Mexico: Gulf of California, Guaymas Basin | collected 2004-07-11
ATTGATGTTTTTGGCGCGTGGTTGCAAACTAATCCACCGGTATAAACTGAATGGCGTCCACGATGACATATTTACCATCAGTGCCATGGGTACTGATCGTGACCGAGCCGACTGTCCCCTGCAAGAAACGGAACGTCCCGAGAGGACGAAAGAGTTTTTTGATCGGAGCAGGTTCCCCTTCGTTGACCTTCACCACTGTCTGACCATCAGCATGCGTTATAGTAACCGGAACAACATTGGCTCTACGAACATTAGAGTTATGAGACATGCGAACTTGGTAGCGACCCGCCTTGGGCAAATCGGGAATGAAAGTAGCAGACTTTTTGCCCTTCTCATCCTTCATATCGTGAATATAACTGGCACCAACAAAGGGGGGCGTATGGACCGAATGTTGCCACGTGCCGATTAGCTTTGCATCCACATCATCAACGACAATACCGGCGAGTTTTTTGATATCGGGTTCTATAAACCGAATCATTTCCGGTCTATCCACCTGTTCAGGTGTTGGGAGTGAGGGCGTTTCCGCGCCAACGACAAGCGTAGTTAACGCGATGACGAAAACAAACTGGAACTTAATAAACGTCACAGCAGATATTCCTGATCCCCTTAGCGGCAAGTAAACATTTCCATAGTGTCTACCCACTAACCAATTGATTGATAATTCGCCCGCGACATATAACGCGGCGGTGGTGTTCACCATTTTTATAGTAACTGAATTCTACTAGCAATAACCTTCCCTGATATTTCTGTATTATTCGAGCACAACGCGGAAAATGGAAAAATGGTAATTCCTCCTCCGCCCTCGTTTGTATCGTCCGGAGGATATTCACCGCCCTTTCCATGGATTTCTATCAAAAGAACAACGGTGGATTTATGAAGGACCATGCATCACGGTTTTACTGTACCCGCGACTAGTTCCTAACTAACGAAAGCTCCTGCTGTTCCTTTATCTGATGGCGTTGCCGTATTACAAATTGCATCACTCCTAAAGTCCCGCTGAAATGAAATTGGTACAACCCTGATTACCACCCTTGGGAACAAATAGACCTGCCGGATGAGAATAACAGTCAGTTAAATCGAAGCACTAGGCAAATGTTTACTAAATAAAAACGTTAAATGTATCTAATTTCATGTATTTTTTGGCGGGCTGTCCACGCATTTCTGCAGTAAACTTATAGAAGTGTGTTAGGGACTTTCTTTACACGCCGAAAAACTACGATTCTAAATACGAGGTTATATATTAATGGTTGATGTTAAAAATAATCGTTGGGTAGTTTCAGAGGATGTGTTTGCGTCTCGGGTAACGTTACCCGATCTAGCTAAAGTGTTTGAGCCAAACGGGTTTTTCAAATGGATGTTGAAGAAAACAGGCGCTGAGTCCATCGTTATTGAACCGGGAACAGTCGCATACTTCGTGGAAGAAGGGGAGGCAGTCGGTCACTTACCGGCAGGTACGCACACGATGAAAAGCGTTCTAGAATGTTTGAAAGTCTGGAAAATAAAGCAGGCAACGGTAATTCTAACGCGCGGCGAAGACCAACACTTTGATATCGACCTCTATGATATACCCACCCGAGAAGACTTGTATGTTGATGCGGAAATTCGTTTAAGCATTCAAATCCGTGATGTAGCATTGTTCCTAGATAACTATATGGGCGTTCAGTCCGAAATATCATTCGAAAATATTCGGGAAAATCTGATTCCGCTAATAACGCAGTCCGTCCAACAAGCAATTCGAATGCAGTCTGTCGATGATCTGAAAAGCGGACAAATGGTGGAAACACTTTCCAATACCATATCCGAACAACTACCGGTGCGCATGAGACGCTATGGGTTCAACTTCATTCAAATCCAAGCCCTGAGTGTTTCTAGTCATGGGCTCGACGAATTGAATGCGAAAAGAAATCAAATCGCGCTTACCGAACAACACGTGCAGGACAACCTTCGTCGCCTTAAAGTAAATAGTGATCTCCGCGACCAACACCTTTCCGGCGCGATAGACAAAATCGAGACCAAAGAAGAATACGCGGACTTTATTTCCAGGGTAGATAAGGATAAATTGATTCGCGAGGACGATGTCGAAGAGCTAGTATTTGAGTTCGACAACCGAAAAACCGACCGTAAAACTTTGCGTGACCACATGATTCGTCTACTCGACATCAAACGCGATTTTGAATTGGAGTCGCTAAGTTCCGATTTTGAATATCAAACAGATATCACGGCGTTAAATCGCGAGATTGATTTGGCGGCTGTTAGTCATACCAAAGATTCTGCTGCTCTGGTTCACATGCTAGAATTGCAAAAAGAAAAACGCGCTGGGCAGCATGAACAACAGCGTGCCGACTGGAAATTGTGGCGGGATAAACAGGACGTACAACGCGACGAATCCTGGGAACAGACGCTCCACGATCGACAGTTAAAGGACGTGGAAGCTGATATTGCTATCGCCGAAAGCGAACGGGACTCCCGCGTAGCCCTAATGCAAGATGAGTTGCAAAACAAACTAGAGAACTCCAAGTTAGTCCGTGAACAACGGCGCAAGGAGTGGGAACTAGACGTCTCGGACAGGGAATCCACGAGCCAATTGGATCGTTTAAGCGCGCTTAATGAAATTAACGCCAAGTTCCTCGAGGATGAAACCAGATTGAAGCACGAAATGGAGGAATTTAAACTTGATAAATCCAGCCAACGTCGTCTCGATAAAATTGCTTCGCTAAAAGGCAGTACAACCGAAGAATTGGTCGCACTCGCCGATACGGATAATGCTCGGTTACTGGTAGATTTGAAGACAAATGAAGCGGCCACACAAAACAACCAGGCTGCCAGCGAACAAGCGGCTAAGGCGGCTGAGGATAAAGGAGCTGCCGTTGCCCAGGCATTAAAGGACGCCATGCAAGACGTTAAGGAAATTTCGATCACCGCGATTACCGGCAATAGTAATCAGACTAACACACCTGCTGTTCCCACACCTCCTCCGGGAGTTGCCGCTATCGGAGCCAAATCCAAGTGGTACTTGGCTCGCGATGATCAGACACTTGGACCCTATGAACATGATCAGTTTACTGCTTATGTCAGCAGTGGTACTATTACCGTCGATTGCCAAGTGCAAAAAGCCGGGACAAATCAGTGGACTCGAGCTGGCGACTGTGCGGAAATTTCCTTTATGTTCGGCGGCGCATCTCCACCGCCACCACCGCCACCGCCACCGGCTCCGTAGCATCCCCTGCCCTTCGCCACCTTTTTGCTTTGTTGTCTTAAGAAATTAATCGTGTCTGATCTCGATGATATCGTTGATAAACTATTTCCCACTTTCGCAGGCCACGAGTCCTCTAGCGAAATTGTAGAATTAGTTTCTGCCGGCGGCGATTCAGAACTATCCAGCGATGACATTGACTATATGGCAAAGAAAATAAGATCAAAATTCCCCATAGCCAATCGTCTTCCTACTCTGATTGCGAACTGGGGTATCGCACCGGAAATTGGAGACCGTTGCTGCCCTCAGTTCTTACTGGTATGTGGCGAGGATTATTCCGATGCATTACTGGATGTGAAATTCGAGCTTGATGATCAACTCGACTATAAAAAGACTCACACCACACCTACACCGAGTCGAAACTCTGAAAACCATTGGACTTTTCGATTTCCATTCAACCTTACAACCGATGGTTCCGACTGCCAGGCCGGGATCTACAATATGAAGCTGGAGCTGAAATTTGCGGATTTAACCGACCAACTACTCCCCCGGAACCTCTTTTGTGATATTCGCCTAATCATACCGAGAGCTGATGCGTCACAACGCGTATTGGAAATCGACAGTGATGACAAATCTCTGGTTAATCTTCAGGGCCTAAATTTGCGTAGCTTCTCCAAGATTAAACTCAAAGGATCCGGGAGCGGTTTAATTAATATGTTGCAAGGAGCTGAGGATGATTCCAACGACGACGGCGATTCCTTAGATGCCGATATCACTCAGGCATATACTCTACAAGTCGCATCAAAACATGAACTCAATAAACTGTGGCCGTCGAAACAAATAACCAAAAGGGTTCAGTTGCAAAAAGCCTGTTTGAGGTTACCAGACGGAGGGAATATAATCCTTCTATCCCAACACCGTATTCAATTTGGTCGAAGTCGAGACACCGATATCGTCCTGCGCTTTCTGCCTCGTAATGACGACAACGATACGAAGTCACGCAACTTATCGCGTCTGCATTGCGTGGCGACTATTCAAAATGATGGGATCGAGTTTCGCGATGAGAGTACGTCCGGTATTGAAATAAATTGGAAACCGGTCCATGAATGCTTTACATTGGAACCCGAGTCGTTTCATGCAGAAACCAACTTAGTATTGGGGGCCATGCTTTCATCAAAACAGCTCAAATTGCGATTGGTGCCGCTAATATCCGAAGAGCACTCTGCGGTCTACCTAAAAGAACGCCGCCGCTTGGAAAGTTTTGCTCTTGGGAGTGGTCTAAGATGGGGACGATTGTGGTCTTATGCACACCAGCTAAAATTGGATGCCATTCGCTTAGTCAGAGAAAACAATCTCCCTGAAGAGCAATATGTTGTGATATGCCAGCAAGCCAACATTGGCTCCTCGGATGTTGAGTGTGCCATTGTAGTTGCGGGGCTCCCTGAAATTGCCGCTCGACTACTTTATATAGGTCGCGGTTATTGGCTTAACAAAGAAACAGGCGGTTGTGATGTGTCGGTCGACGGACATTCACTCGAGCTGCATGAAATGGTACCCCTATCTCCGGAATGCGAAATCGTTATTGATGACATCAAGATGACGTTTGGGGCACATAACCAATTACATCTGTAAGGATTGTCGATTCTCATGCCGGACCACGAGGACAGTCTGGGGGGTGAAACGCTTGACGGCGCTGTCAGACCTGACATCACTGAGCAAAGCCTCAGTGACGGCGCGACTATGGACGATACGGATCCAAGGAGCCTTGGTGACCAACCCACATTTGGTGATACTCACACCGACGATGAGAGTTTTGTTGACGGAATGGAGTTGGCAGACCTTTCTATTCGCTACACCGAAGAGGGCGTACTTGGTAAGGGCGGTTTTGGTGAGGTTATCCTTGCAACTGACACCCGCCTCAATCGTAAAGTAGCTATTAAGAGGATTCTTGGAAAAGCCGCTCGAAGTAAGACAGCCGTCCATCGGTTTTTAACCGAAGCACAGTCGATCGCCGCTTTGAATCACAATAACATTGTCCAAATCTACGACTATGGCCGCGCCACAGACGGCCCCTTTCTGATCATGGAATGTGTCCAAGGCGGTAGCTTGCTGGACCTAAGTAGAAAAGGTCCTATCGAGTTAGACGAAGCTGTTGACATCTTCGGACAACTATGTGATGGACTAGCTAAAGCACACGCTGCCGGTATCATCCATCGGGATATTAAACCCGCGAATGTTTTAATTTCTGAAGACGGTGTACCAAAGCTTACGGATTTTGGCTTAGCCAAGGATGACACCGCCGATACAGGTATGACGATGGAGGGGGCTGTGATCGGGACGCTGGACTTCATGCCTCCGGAGCAGCGACAGGGAGCGGAGTTTACTGATCATCGTAGTGACCTCTGGAGTCTGGCCGCAACGTTCTATCAAATGTTGACCGGCAAAAGCCCCAAGGTCATCAACATTACCGCATTACCCGTCAAGCTTCAATCCGTAGTTGCTAAAGCCCTCGAGGAATCGAAGGAGGATCGATTTCAGTCTGCTCATGAGATGCGAGAGGAAATTCTCCAGGCTCACGCCGGCAAGATGGATACGTCTCGCACGCTCGCTGAAGGTGAATGCCCACAGTGTGCAACACCCAATCCCCCTCATGGTAAGTTTTGTAACGAGTGCAGTGCGATTCTTCAGGTCCAGTGTTTAAAATGCAAAATGGAAATTCAAATCTGGAACAAAGCTTGTGGTGATTGCGGAGCACAACAGGCGCCGCTCGAGGACAGTCTACGTCAAACTCTAGACGTCCTTAAAGATAGAGCTCAGGAATTATCTGAGGAAATGAATTTCTCGGACGCGAAGGACGCTGCTAATGAAATTCTCGCACAGCAACACCCCAGACTTATGGATCACCACGATTGGGCTAGGTCGTTCATCGATACAACGCAGGCTGAAGAGCAAAGGCTAACTGAATTTGCAAATGGGAGATATGAGGAGGCTAAACAACATAGGAAGAGCTTCGATTATGACGCGGCGATTCAGGCGATGAAAAGTATCCATCCTTCGTTTGCGACTGAGGCAATGGTTCAATGGAATCACACACTCATCGAGGACAAAACGCAAGGCGAGAAACTTTATGCGGAAATTAAAACACTGTTGACTTCCGAAAATTATGCCGGTTTACTTTCGAAAGTCGATCGCTTAATCAAACTTCGCGGCCCAAAAGATAGTCTTACCACTTTAAAAGACAAACTTACCGAACGAGAATTATCGATTGAGAAACACGCCGTGGAATTGCGGCAGCGCGCACAACGCCTATACTCCCTAGGAGATTTGGATGCCGCTACGCATCTCCTAGACCGCATACCAACAGAAATCCGAAATGATGAGGATTCCCAGCTCGTTCAACAGTTATCTATAGCGTCACCAATTCTGCAACAAATTCGCGAATTCGTCAGTCAATCTAAAGCCGACTTCGATAACTTCACTTCTTCTGTGCCGCGTCTTCTAGCTCTTGTCATGCAATACCTTGAAATAGTTCCCGAGCATGACCAGATAGATCAACTTAAGAACGACCTCATAAAACGAATTGACAAGAACTACCAAAAGTTTTATACCGCAGATACTGACGTGCAATTCAGTGATATACCCACCGACATTCGTTTATTAATCCCGCCTGAATTACTTAACACTTACATCAGGGACCGCGAGGATGTAAAGGTGTTTGCCCGGGAGGCTCGCCAACAGGGCATCATGAATATCCCTTGTAGCGTTTGCAATCAGCCATTGAATATTGCTAACTATGTAAAACATTTTGATAAATCACACTCGTCGTCTTCTGGTGCTCCGCCGAAACAGGCCAACCCGCAGGGGACGCTGCAACTTGGCGACTTTTCACGACCACACGAAAACGACCAGCTTGCACCTCCGCAGGAGCAGATAGCTGAAGAAGCACATGAATCTGCCGAGGCTACTCTGATATTCACTATCACTAATGATAAAATTGAAAATCAATACCTCACCGGACAGCTAACGGTCACGAACAGGTCGCCGTACAACATTTATGACCTATTCCCGCAAATAGCGGTCTTAAACGACAAACGCACAGTGGCGAGAATATTCGAATCCGTGACTCATCTCCCCCCGGGTCAAAGCCATACTTGGGACAACATCGGTCCAATTACTATCGATAGTGATGCTTATGATCGTTTTGACTTCGAAAACGGAATAATGTTCGAAATTAAGGATACCAACGACCGCGAATTGCCCCAAGATAGCGTCCAAATGAAAATACAATCATCGAGGAGCGTCGGACCGTCGCAACAGGATAACCCGCAAAAGAAACTTGTCGCAGCTCAACAGCAACAGATAGCTGAAGCGGCACGCGACTCAGGTACTGCAATTCTGGAATTCACAATTACTAATGATAAAATTGAAGATCAATACCTTACCGGACAGCTAACGGTCATGAACAGGTCGCCCTACGACATTTATGACCTATTCCCGCAAATTGCGGTCTTAAATGACAATCGCACAGTCGCGAAAATATTCGAATCCGTGACTCATCTCCCCCCGGGTCAAATCCATACTTGGAACAACATCGGTCCAATTACTATCGATAGTGATGCTTATGATCGTTTTGACTTCGAAGACGAACAGATGTTCGAAATTAAGGATACCAACGGCCGCGAATTGCCCCAAGACAGCGTCCAAATGAAAATGTTATCCAATAAACCGTAATCTCTCGTGGCACTAGGCTCGAGTGCCTCCCATTCCTTGGACCGCTGGGGGTTGCAACATCTCCAATGGTATTCCGTCGATAGAACACGTTGTCATTACAATTGACCAACGGGACAACTATTTCCTAACCACTTCAACTATTTCTAGAACCCTACCGTGATTAGTGTCTTTTGCTAAGCCAACAGTTCATGAACCACTTCGCCAGCAACGTCGGTTAGTCTAAAGTCTCGCCCATTGAATCTATAGGTGAGTTTCATGTGGTCGATTCCCAACAGGTGTAATATCGTCGCGTGAAGGTCATTCACGCCTAGGCGATTTTCTACCGCCTTATAACCAAATTCATCGCTTGCGCCATACCGAATGCCACCCTTAATCCCGCCTCCGGCCATCCACATCGTGAAAGCGTGAGGATTGTGGTCGCGCCCTAGTGATCCCTGCGAGTCAGATGTTCGGCCGAATTCCCCTCCCCAAACGACTAGCGTCTCATCCAGCATGCCTCTTGCCTTTAAGTCCGCCAACAGCGCTCCAATTGGTTGATCTACACTTTTTGCCGCTATTCGATGGTTAGCGCCAATATTGCCGTGCCCATCCCAAGGTACATCTGCCACCCCACCACCGCCACCGTTAGTACCAGCATAGAGTTGAACAAAACGAACTCCACGTTCAATTAGTCTTCGAGCCGAAATGCACTGCTTCGCAACCAGTTCCGTCTCTTTTTGATTGACACCATAAGACTTGTGAGTCTCCTCAGTTTCCATGCTAATATCCAAGGCCTCCGGTGCGGCCTCCTGCATTCGATACGCTAATTCAAACGACTCTAGTCTAGCCGCGAGGTCAGCTTCATGCGGTCGGAGTTTTTGATGCTTTTGATTCATCAATTTCAACATATTAAGCTGTGACCGTTGCTGTTCTTTCGACATACCATTTATTCTTGTCAGATTATCAATCGGCGTAGCACTACGACCATCGATGGATGTCGGCTGAAACACTTTCGGCAAAAAACCGGGCGACCAGATTGGCTTACCACCGCGTGGCATGGCGCCACGCATGACCACGAACCCAGGCAAGTTTTGATTTTCAGAGCCCAGCCCATAAGTCACCCAAGAACCCATACACGGGCGCCCCTGAAGGAACATCCCCGAGTTCATCTCTAACATGGCCGGAGTGTGATTATTGGATTGTGAGAAACACGAATTCATAATCGCCATGTCGTCAACATGTTGGGCTATATTCGGAAATACTTCTGAAACCCACGCACCGGATTCACCATGCTGCTTAAATCTAAACGGAGATTTGAGCAGCTTTCCGCTGGTGGTAAAGAAACCCGTTTTCGGATCCGCTCCAGCGAGTTTTTGTCCATCTCGCTTTTGCAATTCCGGCTTGTAGTCAAACGTGTCTACCTGAGAAGGACTGCCGGGCATGAACAACCAAATCACCGATTTTGCTTTGGGCGCAAAATGACGAGCGCGAGGTTGCATTAACCGAGGAAGTTCCGCTGCATCGGAAGTCGAAAGCAAGCCTTCATCATTTAACAAGTTTGTTAGTGCAAGTGCTCCACATCCCAGTCCAGCATTTTGCAGAAACGATCTTCGTGATCTAAAATTGAAAGTATTAAAGGGCATAATGGATGGTCCTGATAGTTAACCCGATTTAATCGATGAAGAGGAATTCATTGAGACAAAGCATTAATTGGCAGTAATCAACTACCGCCTGACTTCTGGATTTATCAGTGTTCCCGTAGGAAATCCCCTGAGCCGTGATAAATCCTATCATTTGTGTCTTTTCTGTATCCGTTGGAAAACGGGAGAGGGCTAAACTGTAAGCCTGATCTACAACTTGTTCCATCGTTGTTTCGCCTGATGCGTAAATGCGTTTGGCAAACTTTTCCGCCAGTTGTCTAGTCAACGGTGAGTTCATAAGTGCAAGGGCCTGAGGCGGAACTGTGGTCACATCACGATGACCGATACTTTGAATTGAATCCGGTGCGTCGAACAGTTGCAAAATGGGTATCAGGTTGCTCCGTTTGACTGTTAAATAAATGCTGCGGCGAGGATTAGCTTGGTCTAGCGACCCTTTGCCAAACATCGTTTTATCAAGCGAACCACTCACCGCCAGGAAGGTATCACGAATAACTTCAGCCTCCAAACGCATCGCTCCCCTTCGCCACCAGAGTGAATTCTCGGGATCAATCTTCGTGGCCAATTCATTATTTTCACCAGCCTGCCGATAAACCGAACTCTTCATAATCAATCGATGAATAGGTTTTAATTTCCAATCGCCACGAATTAGTTCGGCTGCCAAATGATCAAGCAATTCAGGATGCGTCGGAGCGGCTCCTTGGGTTCCGAAATCGCTTGGGGTGCGTACTATCCCGCGTCCCAAGTGGTGCTGCCAAAGCCGATTGACTATGACACGCGCTAGCAAATAACCCGCCCCTTGTTGTTCATCAGTTAACCAGCCAGCCAGCGCTACTCGAGGCGGTAGTTGTACTGATGTATCTGAAGCAGATGTATTAGTAGTCAACCAATCGTTTTCTGTACGATCCTTTGCTGTAAGCACCCGCAAGAAACCCGGCGTAGCCAATCCTGTTTTAGCATTGGAATTTCCTCGTGCTAGGAAGTACACCTTCCGCGTATCCGTTCCAAAATTATAAGTTGTACCATTTTTTCTTGACGCATAGATTTTGGTTATATCCGGTTGCGGTTGCTGTTTCAGGTGTTCAAGCTCCGCTTTACTCAATTTGACCCAATCAACATCGCGCGGGGCATACCATTTCAACAGTTCGTGTTGTTGTTTTTCACTGCGCTTGCCAGTCGCAATGTCGATAATATCTTGGATGTTTTTCGGCACGGCCAATTTTGTATTAAAATAAAATCCTGATGGTCCCGTCGCGTTAACGATTTTGATTAACAAATGGTTAATGCCTGCGTTGAGTAGCAAGGTAACTTTGTCTTGATCGACCGCTACGCCACCCGTCACTTCTTTGGCGAGAACTTGTTTACCGTTGAGAAACACTTTGATAGCATCGTCCCGCCCCAAGGATATTTCCAACGGCGATTTTTGACCAACTTCAATTGTTCGGTACAAATAATTGGCACTATTGTCGCCGGTAAACTCATTATGTATTTTCCCATCCGTCCATCCAGGCTGGGAGATCCATTTGAGTTTGCCATAGCCGGCGTTCAGGTTGACGTCCTGTTCCGGGGGAAAGGATTCCGAATATGCCTTTTTGAAATCGGTAGCCGAAAACGGACCAATGGTTCGCCAAACACCCAGTTTTTCACGGGGTGGTGGGTCGGAATCTGCACTCAACCACGTGTTGAGCCGATCCGTCAACTGAGCGTTTTCAAAATCCACGCGCGAATCGATCAAAATGTTGTGAGCAACGTCAAATTTATCCTTTGCATCTTTGCTACCCTTAGGATCCGGGTCATAGTCAAAGTCTTGGAATCCAGTTTCTGCAAAACAGGCTGTGAACCGATAATAATCATGGGTGGGGAGAGGATCAAACTTGTGATCGTGACAACGGGCACACCCAATTGTCAAGCCAAGCATAGAAGTGCCAATCGTTCCTACGATATCATCCAATTGTTCATATCGACTACGTTCACGTTCTTTCTGAGTTTGCTGGGACGTAAATGTCCCGGCGGCTAGAAATCCCGTCGCGGCTTGCGACTGATAATCGTTGGGGGAAATCTGATCGCCCGCAATCTGCAAGCGAACAAATCGGTCATAAGACATATCTTGGTTAAGCGCTTTAATCACAAAGTCTCGGTAATGAAAGGCGGCTGCCCTATCTTTATCAAATGCATATCCGTTACTTTCGGCAAAGCGCGCTAAATCCAACCAATGTCTGGCCCATCGTTCACCATAATGTTGACCAGCCAGTAATCTATCAATTAGGGCTTCGTACGCATCTGGAGCCGGATCGTTGACAAAAGATTCAACGTCAGCCGGTGTCGGCGGCAAACCCCACAAATCAAAATAAGCTCTCCGTATTAAAACATGGCGGCTGGCATCACGATTGGGCTCGAGTTTTTTTAGTTTGAGTGCGGCATAAATGTAACGATCAATGGTTGTGCGAATCCACGGAGAGTTAAGATCAGAGGGTGGAACCCGTTCCCCCAGACGTCGCATTGACCAAAAATCACGGCCGGCCTCAATATCAATTTCTTTTCGTGCTAGTTGAGTCAATTGTCCATCGCGGGGATCCGGAGCCCCCATTTCTACCCATTTTATAAAATCAGAAATAACTTCGGGTGCCAATTTAGTATCCGGCGGCATATTGAAGGCATCATGTCGAACTGCTTTGATTAGCAAACTGCTCTCTACCTCGCCAGGAACGACTGCTGGCCCACTCACGCCCCCTTTTCGAATCCCAGCTTTCGTATCAAGCAACAATTCGCTCTCTAACTTTTTATTGCGCAGAGCTTCAGCAGAATGGCATTTATAACAGTGCTCAACTAATACCGGACGTATCTTACTTTCAAAGAACAGCAGGTCCTTGGCCGAAGGCTCCTCAGCACCTGCCACAAAATTAACCACCGAGCAAAGGAAAAAAACAAGGACAATTCTATGCATAGTTTGGGCTTTAAAGAGGGGAATTGCTGAAATGACAAATTCCGTTTTTCGCGAGTGGAGGTAGCTTAAAGCGATATGCAAGAGGCACGCAACAAAGACACTTAACCCTATAAATTATCGATTTACTGTACTATAGGAATATCCCTTTTCCGTCTAAATGTCAAGTTGAACCGTCGCGTCAAAGTATTCCTCTCCGTGTTCCCGAACGAATCCTCGATAACTAATTGTTTGAAAACGCTTCGCATTTATGTTATATAATAAAGACTTGATTGTGAATTTATCGTAACCGCTTGAAAAAGGAATCTGTGGTGGGAGCTTCCGCAACACGACAAGTTCAAGTATCAATTGATCAAAATCAGTTGGCCGCCGCAATTCCAGCGGCGTTACACGCGCTAGGTTGGCAATTCATCCAAACCTCGCCAACCAGTTACGATGCCGCCGTCAAAACAAACTGGCTTTCGTGGGGCGAAAATATAGCAATAACCTTTAGCCAACCCGGTTGGCTGCAAATTACGAGTCGCTGCGCCTTCCCACTGCAATTGATTGACTGGGGAAAGAACAACAAAAACATTGACAACCTATTAGCGCATCTTCCCACGGTGATGTAAAACTGACGTTTTGTTACCATTAATCGTGACCTAGGTAGTGATTTCGAACATCAACCGGTAAAACCGCTCGGAGAGCGCCACTCTCGCCAAAGATAAAGTCGGCGGCCAGTCGATTTTACACCGCAAAGACTATTTCTCGACGAGCAAAACGTGTTTATTCGTACGGATCGACCTCTGAAAAAGGAGAGAACCGGTTTTGCCCCAGCGACTGGTAACAGATAGATTATACAAAATTGGATTTCATTTCCCCACGGTTGAATTTGTCTAAACAACTATTCAATAGGAAACATACCGTTGAAACGTCCGACTTACATCCTGATCGCATTCGGTACGATTCTTTCCGTGGCCGCAACGCTTGTTGTTCTTTCTGGGAAGTTGAATCAACTTTCTAATGACGGAACCGCTAATTCCTCCGTCGCGTTTCAGTCGATCTCGTTGTACTGGACACTGAGTGTGGCACTGTTATTGATGGTCGCGAACCGCAAACGTTATTGGAAGCAATTCCTCCTAAGTGCGGTTTCCGTTGTGCTTTGCATAACTTGTCTTGAACTTATATTAAGGGTACTGTTTCCCGCTTTAGCTATGCGTGAATTCCATTTTTTGAGATCTTCCCAGCAGCATCACATCTTGATGCCCGATACTCAGTATCACCTGGGTCGATTTGAAGGGGAAGACATCGTAGTGAAAACCAACGTCGACGGCCTCCGCACGCGTCACAGTCGTGAGACTTTTCTATCGTTGGATAGACGTATCGTTTGTCTGGGCGATTCATTCACGTTTGGCGCATGGGTTCAGGATGCGGAAGCTTATCCACAAATCCTCGAATCATTACTTCGTGAGAGGGCAGGAAACAATTCCGTCGGTGTGCTCAACGCTGGAATCCTCAGTTACTCGCCACTTTTAGAGGAACAGATGCTGGAACGCGTCGTCAAATATTACAAACCCCATGTGGTTACGTTAATGCTGGATTGTACTGATATTGGTGACGATTATCACTATTCATTGGAACACGATTCGGAGCAAAAAGCAGGCCCTTTTAACGGGCCCTATGTCACCAAACCCAAACCGCATTTTGGCGCCTTATGGCGTTTTGCCGAACCACTTCATCCTAGCATTATGGCACCATTCCAACTCCTAGATCGACTGGGCAATGGCTATCAACCAATGGACCCGTTTGATTACTATAAGTTTAAAATCCAGGTCGCTGGACAGGTAGAAACAGAGCGCTTTTTCATTTATCGTCACCCGTTGGAAGTCACCCGCCAATATTTCGACGCAACCTGGGATACAATCAATCGAATTGCTGAAAGATGCCATGCGCTCAACGCGGAATTTATTTTGTACGTGGCCCCCAGATATCACCATTGGAATACAAAAGAATGTCCGGAAAACTGGGAGGCCTTTGCATATGCTTTGGACGAACCCTATCAATACGAACTTTTCAGATATTTCGAGTCTAAAGCTGAGTCAGCTTCGTTTAAGATCGTAAACATGCTGCCAGCATTTCAATCAACTCAAAAGTATCCCTTAGTTTTTCGTACGGACCCACACTGGAACCCGCAAGGCAATCGATTTGTCGCGAATCTGCTTTTGCGATCATTGGAATCTGACCCGACAGTCGAAACAACTCCCTGAAAATATTTAGTTTCGCCTGTAATCGACTACGGCGATGTTTATCACAAACAGGCGTTAAGTGCGAATCGGCCTTCAAATTGATTCATCGCGTCCTTGTCGTATACTCGATTTGAATATGGTATAAATCTACTAACGCCCGTCTATTCGAAGGGCATATCACATCAACAGTTCACCAAGAGATTCGGAAATCGATAACATCATGTCTAATAGCCTGCGCACCTTACGACCCCTGAAACCCTGCAACCTCATCCTGTTATACCTGTGTGCTTGTTTCCTTTGTTTTTCCTCGTTGGTTGCTCAGGACCCGAGTGGGCAGAACAAAGCGACTCCGGTCAGTCACATCAAGGTGGCGCCTGGTTTCAAAGTAGAACTCTTATATTCAGTTCCCGCCAAGGACCAAGGTTCCTGGGTTAACCTATGTGTTGACAATAAAGGGCGAATACTCGTTAGTGATCAATTTGGTGGTTTGTACCGTATGGCGGCGCCTGCCTTAGGTGCACCACTGGAACCCTCGAGTATCGAGACCGTTCCTGCCCCAATCCGCGCCGTCAATGGAATGGTTTGGGCATTCGGTGCACTCTATGTGGGCGTGAATGACTATGAGCAAAAGATATCCAGTGGCCTTTATCGTCTTACTGACAGCACAGGAGATGACAAACTAGACAAGGTTGAACTTTTACGCGAAATAAAGTCGCGCGGCGACCATGGCGTGCATGCCGTCGTCCCCACGCCGGATGGGCAATCTCTTTTTCTGATTACCGGAAATAATTCTAAACCACCGATCATTTCCCCCACGTCTCCCGTCACTCAGGTCTGGGGTGAAGATCATTTACTTCCAAGTATGCCTGACGGTCGAGGTCACAATCGTGGCGTTCTCGCACCAGGCGGCATCATCTATAAAGTTTCTCCCGACGGTAAACAATTCGAAGCGTATGCTTCCGGGTTTAGAAATATTTTCGGGGGCGCCGTCAATCGTGACGGCGAACTGTTTACATATGACGCCGATATGGAATACGATTTTAATACACCGTGGTACCGACCAACACGAATCTGCCTAGTTACTAGTGGCGCCGAATTCGGATGGAGGAACGGTGCCGGAAAAAGACCAGTATTCTATCCCGATAACCTTCCCGGCGTATTGGATATCGGGCCCGGATCTCCTACCGGAATGACCTTCGGCTACGGCGCTAAGTTCCCAGCAAAGTATCAAGATGCGTTGTACGCGTTGGATTGGAGCTGGGGTAAACTCTATGCGGTACACCTCAAACCAAAGGGATCCGGCTACACCGCCACAAAAGAAGAATTTGTTACTGGGGCGCCGCTTCCCATCACCGATGCGATCATCCACCCCGGGGACGGCGCAATGTACTTTACAATTGGAGGACGCCGTGTGCAGTCCGGCCTATATCGCGTCACCTATGTTGGAAAAGAATCCACCGACATTGTAACGGCAAAGCCGGCTACCACTTCGGCCCGCGAAACACGGCATATGCTCGAGGATTTTCACGGCGAACCAAACCCTCGGGCTCTAGACGTCGCGTGGCCCCTGCTGGACCATGGGGATCGTTTAATTCGCTGGTCTGCCCGCATGGCGATCGAGCACCAACCTACGCAACAGTGGGCTGATAGGGCGTTAGAGGACAGTAATCCAAACACCCAAGTTGAGGCCTTGCTCGCATTGGCTCGCATGACCGGTATTTGTCCCAAACATCGAACCGATCAATCACCTCCCGTGGATGAAACCATGGGACGAAAACTAATTGATGCACTGCTAGGTGTAGATACATCGAAATTAAAACCAGCACAACAGTTAACTTTTATAAGAACGTTGCAAATTACGATGATTCGCTTTGGTCGTCCAGATGAGGTAATCGTTAGAGAAATAAATAAGAAACTTGACCCACTGTTCCCAGCAAATACATTCGAAGAAAACTGGCTTTTGTGTGAGACGTTGGCTTGGCTTGAATCTTCTACAGTTGCTGCTAAAACCCTGACATTGATCGAAGATTCTTCGACGCAGGAGGAACAACTTCAGTATGCTCGCTCTCTGCGTATGCTACGTGCTGGGTGGAACACCGAATTGCGTACTCGCTACTTCAACTGGTTTCTCAAGGCGTCAAATTATCGGGGCGGAGCAAGTTTTGACATTTTCCTAAAATTCATACGTGATGACGCCGTTGCTTCGTTAGATCCGAATTCCAAAACGGCACTCGCGGCGTTATTGGCGACAAAGCCCGAACGCAAATCCGTTATTGAAAACTTAGGCGCTATATTCGAAGGGCGGGAGTCCCAAGACTGGAGTCTAGCCACGCTTTCCGCCGCTGCAAAATCAGATTTAGAAGGCCGAGATTATGAGAACGGAAAACGCATGTTCGCCGCCGCGGCTTGTTACGCCTGTCACCGATTTAATAATCAAGGTGGAATTACGGGGCCGGATCTGACCTCCGCCGGAAGACGCTACTCCCCCCATGACTTGCTTGATCAAATCATCAACCCAAGTAAAGTTATCAATGATCAGTTTTCAGCTGTTGTCGTCATTACGAACGCTGGTATTATTCACACGGGAGTCGTGGTCAATCTGAATGGTGACAGTTTAATGCTCAACACCGACCTTACCAACCCTAATCAACAAGTCCGTCTGAACCGTAACGAAATTGATGAGATCAATATTTCAAACGTATCACCAATGCCCAAAGGGCTCCTAGCCAAAATGACCAGCGAAGAAATACTTGACCTTGTGGCGTATGTCATCAGTGCGGGCGATTCGAAACATAAATTGTTTAAATAGTGAGTTGTATACTATGGAACGCGCTTTCTTAATGGCATCTTTCATGCTCGTCCTGAGTGCGACAAACTCGATACTATCCGCAAAACCAAATATTATCCTCATCTTTATTGATGACCTCGGATGGACGGACATTGGCTGTTACGGCAACGATTTTGTTGAAACCCCACGGATTGATCAGCTCGCTGCGGAAGGCCTCCGGTTCACAGATTTTTACGCTGCGGGCGCTGTTTGTTCGCCCACTCGGTGTGCTGTGCAATCTGGCCAAAATCAAGCACGGATCGGAATTACCGCCCATATTCCTGGTCATTGGCGGCCCTTTGAACGTGTGATTACACCGCAAACAACGATGGCTCTCCCACTGGAAACCGTGACTATCGCGGAAACATTAACCCGCAGCGGATATCAATCCGCATACGTGGGTAAATGGCATCTCGGTAATAACCCCTCCTTTCAACCCGACAGCCAAGGCTATGGACTGTCCGCGGTAATCGCCGGTCCACATCTGCCCGGTAGGTTCCGGGTTTTAGGGGACTCCCCACTTAAACCCAAACCAAATCAATATCGAACCGAATTTGAGGGTGATATCTGCGTTGACTTCATTCAGGCCAATAAGGACAAACCATTTTTTCTGATGCTCTCACCGTTTGCTGTCCACATCCCCTTAGGCGCTATGTCAGAGAAGGTCGCCAAATACCGCAAAAAACGGTCCGAATTACAGCGAGAATTACCTCATCCGGTATATGCCGCCATGATTGAACACTGTGATGACATGGTAGGGCGGATTGTTGATGCTGTTGAAGCCAACGGACTAACAGACAATACGATGATTATGTTCACGTCAGATAATGGTGGACTTTACCGCCGCTACGATTATCGCGTGAAAGCTGACGACCTTGTGACCAGCATGGCGCCCCTTAAGGGAGAAAAAGGGTCGCTACATGAGGGCGGGGTACGCGTCCCCTTGATTATTAAGTATCCACCTTTGACCCACCCTAATACCGTTTGCAGTGAACCCACGATCAGTTATGACTTTTACCCCACATTCGCGGAGTTGGCCGGCGCCAGCCTACCGGTCAACCAGCCTATCGACGGATTAAGCCTGTTACCCCTCCTTGAGGATCCTGACAACCGATTGGACCGGACCGCGTTGCATTGGCACTACCCTCATTACCACCATGACAGACCGGCAAGTAGTATCCGTGTCCGAGAATGGAAGCTGATCGAATATCTGGATGGAACGGGCGACGTTGAGTTGTATCGATTGCACAACGACCTCGGAGAAACTCGCAATCTCAATGAAATGTTTCCCGGCCGCGTGGCGGATCTGAAGAAACAACTGGCCCAATGGCGAGTCTCCGTTGGTGCCCGCGTTCCCATCGTAAATCCGAGTTACGACGCGGAACGTGCCCACCAATGGTGGAGCATTCGATCCGGAAAACCGGTCAACAGCGACAGTCGTGAACGCTTTCCATCAACAGAATTGTCTCCCTAAACTTAGCGCATCCGTCAACTCGTTGACAACGCGGGGCCTATTTCCCTCGGTCGACCCGCTACCACATAAGTTAGACTTGCGATATCATTACATTTCGTAGCCACACCAAGTCAGAACCACCATGTTATTAATTATCAAAGGAGAATCTAATGAGTCTTGTTGGACAACCCGCTCCGGAATGGACCGCATCTGCATACCTCAAGGGTGAACAGGTAGACCTACGCAGCGATGATCTTAACGGCAAATGGTACGTTTTGTATTTTTACCCGCTCGACTTTACCTTCATATGACCTACTGAAATTAACGGTTTCCAGCAGTTGTTGGAACAATTTGAAGGTAATAACGTCTCCTTGGTAGGCGTCAGTACGGATTCTTTCTATAGTCACAGCGCTTGGTTTGCGGATCGCGAAATCTTTCCAAACGAAATTACGCATCCTGTAGTTGCCGATACGAACCACGCACTTAGTAAAGCGTTTGGGGTACTTAAGTGCGACCTTGGTGTTTCCTACCGCGGTACCATTATAGTGGACGACGAAGGGATCGTACGTTCAACTACGGTAACCGACCTGAGCGCGGGTCGTAGCCCAGGAGAAGTTTTACGGACAATCCAAGCGCTTCAAAGCGGTGGATTATGCGGCGTCGATTGGAAAAGTGGTGACGATTTCGTGGCCTAGCGGATCTCCGTAACTGCGGCGCGTATCTAGATCTCGTCGCCTAGCGGATTTTCAAATGTGAGCAGCGGGCAGTTTAGGCACGTTATTACTTGGGGTCAGTCGGTTAACACCTGCAACAGAGTGCTTGAGCTCTTCCTTCAGATTTAGCCACATAATTCCGCACTGCTGCCCCCCAAGCAACAATACGCGAGAGTAACGAACCATGATTACCCACCGATTAATCATCCTATGCTGGTCACTTGTATTTTTTGGCACCCACTCACTCAAAGCCGTTGATTCTGAGCGACCTAACATCGTGTTCATCCTTGCTGACGATCTCGGATACGGCGATGTCAAAGCCTTTGGTAAGGACAAGTGCAATATTGATACCCCGCACTTCGACCGTCTCTGTGCATTCCGTATGTGTACCCAGTCGTACTTCCATCATGACGGGGCGTTATGCATTTCGCTTTGGCAAAGCTGAACAGGGTGGGCCATGGGGATTTTCCGGACTGCGGTTTCCTACAACTCAGCATACACTCGGCCGCATGTTTCAATCCGGCGGGTATACCACGGGCTACGTCGGGAAATGGCATCTGGGGACACGGATGACAACGCGGGATGGAAAAATTCAACAATCCGAAAATACGGATTTTACAAAACCCATCCTGATCGGGCCCAGCGACTACGGGTTTGACGATTGCTTTTTTCTTCCCGGATCGCTCGATATGTTTCCGTATGCCTTCATTCGCGGAAAACAATGGCAGGGAAAGGTCACCGCCCAAACCCGCCGCTGAAGATTTTTTGGACACTGAGGTACTTTCCACGTTCTGCAACGAAGCGGGAAAATTCATTAAGGCTCGATCCGGAAAAGACAAACCTTTCTTTTTGTTTGTCGCATTAACCGCTCCCCATACGCCAACTTCTCCCGAACCTGCATTTGCAGGGACCAGTCGTATCGGCATCTACGGAGATTTCGTGATGAATACCGACGCGTGTATCGGGCGAATTCGAGATCATCTTCGCGACGCCGGCATAGACGACAACACCGTCGTCATGGTCTCCTCGGATCACGGCCCCGGTCATTACTCCGGTCCGAAACGTAAGGCGACCGCTAACCAGATGCAAAAAATGGAAAAAGACGGTCACTATAGTACTGGACCGTGGCGGGGGTACAAATTCTCTGCCTACGAAGGCGGCCTACGGGTACCTTTCGTGGCCGTTTGGCCGGGTGTAACAAAGCCTGGTAGTGAGACCAATGCACTCATCGGCCTCAATGACCTGATGGCTACATGGTCGGATATCGCCGACATCGATCTGGCCCCTGAACATGCGCCCGATTCCGTCAGCTTCTTTTCGATTTTAAACCAATCAGCCAACCTAACTCGCCATTCCCTGGTCACTCGTGGGACACGTACCGACGCTTTTCATGACGGTAATTGGAAGTTGATCCTCGGTCCCGGCAGCGGAAGTTCAGGAAACTTTTACAGTGTGCCCAAATCCGAGGATGCCTGGAAAACCGCCATCAGTAAATTTGGTCGGAATCCGGCAAACCACCAGGAATTGGAAAATCCAATTTTCGTCCAGTTGTTTAATCTAAAAGACGACCCAGGAGAAAAGACAGATCTTTCCCTCGCAAACTCAGCTAGGTTCAAAATGATGCTTACCGCCTACCAGCAGATTATCCACGATGGTAGATCCACACCAGGGCCGCGACTTAACAATGACCGCGAAGTAAAAGCATTTCGTCCCCCGCCCTTTGTTTGGTCCAAATAACCAGCGAAAGTGACGCCGCGACCGCCACAGCAGGGGGTTGTCGTATTTTTGATAGAAGCTCCGCGAGACGCCGGAGCGGCCGTCAAAACGCGCACCTGGGCAAGCAATTACTTCTTCGTTTTGGTACGTTAGTTGGACGTTGCCTCTAGCGGGTTGCGTTTATAATCCTCCGTGTGTTTATTTCAGTGAGATTAATATGCTCTTAAAAGTAACTCGCCGCCTTGTCGTCAATTTCCTGGCCTTAGCGGCATTTCTTGGTTTTAACAAGAAACGTGTTGGTGCGAATGAAATTGAAAACGATCTTAAGCGAATCGAGCGGTGGGATTCTACGCATGATCGCGTCTGGATCGGGGGGGAATTCTGGAGCAATCCCATGGAGGATTGGCGTGTACAGGATGGATGGGTTCAGTGCCAAACCACTGCCGCCAATCGCAGTATTCATTCAATCACCCGACAATTGACTGATCCCAGTTCACCCTTTGTTATGTCCGTCGAAGTGTCGCTAACTGCGGCACCCGGGCAGGATGGCGGTGCCGGATTTCGAATAGGCGTACGCAGCGATCTCAACGAGTATCGCTCCAACTGTTTTGCCAAAAATGGATTGAACGCGGGTCTAATTGGCAATGACATTGTATTGGGAAAAATCAAGAAGCCACTCAACACTATATTACCTAAGTCACATGCGATATTAACTTTACGAGGAGTTCCCCAAGGGAATGACTGCCTGCTAACGTTAACGGCACGTGATGCGACCAGCGGCAGCGAAGTTGGCCGAGTGCAACATTCAGTTCCACAGGACAGGATAAAGGGAAACATCGCGTTGGTGAGCCAGTATCAAGGTTCCCAGCGTCGTGTGCCCACACCAGCTTACCGTTTCCGTAATTGGGAGATCGGCGGCGGGGCCATCACACATTCATCTGAACAGGCGTTTGGCCCCCTGCTCTGGACAATGTATTCGCTGAGCGATTCACGAGGCAGGGAGGGGTTCGTCCTCAAGTTAAGCGCGTTTACGGGCCCACTGGGAAAAGATGACAACCAGCAAGTGGAGCTACAGATCAAACGAAATAACGCGTGGGAGACCGTCGCGAAAGCAAAGCTGGATCCTGACGCTTGGACGGCGACATTTCGCATTGCGAACTGGGACGAGAACAGAGCAGTGCCCTACCGAACGATTTACCAACAGTCCTTTAAAGACAGCGATCCGATCATCGACAACTGGCAGGGTGTTATTCGGTCGAATCCGGTTGGGCGACCATTGCGTTTGGCGGCACTTACCTGCCAAAACGATTATGCTTTCCCTTATGAGCCAGTTGCCAATAATGTCGTCAAGTTGGACCCGGACATGATTTACTTTTCCGGAGACCAATTATATGAGGGACATGGTGGATTCGGTATCATCCGTGATCCGGCCGGTCCGGCGATTCTAAATTATCTACGTAAATTTTACCAATTTGGTTGGTCTTTCCGCGAAGCAATCAAAAATGCTCCGACGATCTGTATACCTGACGATCACGACGTCTTCCAAGGTAATATTTGGGGTGAATCGGGCGCCGCGATGAAGGACCAAGATAAGGGTGCTTCTTCGAAAGGTGGATATCGGGAACCGGCCCGCATGATTAACGTCGTACACAGGACCAACTGTAGTCATCATCCAGACTTTTATGACCCCAAACCGGTAAAACAGAATATTAGTGTTTACTTCGGAGACATGGTTTATGGAGGTGTGAGTTTTGCCATTCTCGGGGATCGCCAATGGAAAAGCGGTCCCGAGCGGGTCGAGACAGGATCGGGCCGCGCCGATCATGTCCGCGATCGAAATTTCGATACCTCGGTACTTGATAAGCCAGGATTGGTTCTACTAGGCGATCCTCAGGAAACGTTTCTCGCAAAATGGAGCCGCGATTGGCGTGGTCACAAGATGAAGGTACTGTTGAGTCAAACCGTCTTCGCCGGGGTGGCAACGCACCACGGAGGATTCAATGGATACCTGAAGGCTGACTTGGATTCAGGGGCCTGGCCTCAAACTGCTCGTAACCGAGCTATTGACATTATTCGTGAATCCATGGCGCTACACATCAATGGCGATCAACACCTAACGTCGATTTGCCAGTACGGAGTATCTGAACAACGCGATAGCAATTGGTCTTTTTGCACTCCGGCGATTGGTGCGGGTTATCCTCGTTGGTGGCGACCCGACGAGATAGGCATGCCGCATCAGAATCGTCCTAAACATGGTTTAGAACATACGGGCGAATTCCTGGATGGCTTTGGTAACAAGGTTTACGTTTACGCTGCGGGGAATCCTGAGGTTGCTACCAAAAGCCATCGCTATGAGCGAGCTCATCAAAAAGCGAGCGGATTCGGCTTTGTCACGATTGACACGGAAAAGAAAACCTTTACCTTAGACGCCTTTCGGTTCAACGTCGACGCAACCGATGGGAAACCGGGTAACCAATTCCCTGGTTGGCCGATCACACTCGAGCAGGCAGAAAACAGGGGCCACAACCGAATTTGTTAAAACGTGTTATTTTCCGCGGAATAAAGTTTTTACCAAACTCCGATGGCCATGAGCAGGGCAATCACGCCGATTAGCAATAACACTATTGCCCCCGTCAACTCAATCTGTTGCCTAGATATTCTACGGGTTGGAAACCAACTCCTATTGTCGTACCAACTAAAATCACCCTTGGTTACCATTTCAACAAACCTAGACGGTGGCGTTTCTAGACCCTGTTCCTCGTTAGATCGCGCGATTACCCGCTCTGACCTTAAAATATGATCACGACTAATTTGAACAGCAGACCAAATATCCTCTTCTTCACCACAGAGTTCAACAGCTTTTTCACTATGCTCAAGCGCCGTAGAAAAATCGCCTGTCGCCGCATAAGCACACGCTAATGTGTCAACTAGATGGGAATTTTGGCGGTCGGTCATGGCATTCGCCAATTCTGCGATTCTGACCGCCAACTGGGGTTCGACCAACCGCAGTGTTGGTGCGACGGCGAGCAAGTAGGCCAAGGAATTTAGTGAATGCGGATGGGGATCGTAACCTACACTTTGAATTAGTAGAAATCGCGCCTGCCACCACGCGCCACGACTCAACGCCCGCGAACCCGCGGCGAATAACTGGTAGGCCCGCATTTTATCGGAGTCTCCCAATTTCTTGTATATGGTTGCTCGCAACTTCAAACCGGTAGCGGCGGGGTAACGGGAATCATTAAAAACAAAACTCTCTACGCACTTAATTGCTAGTTCTAACTCGCCGTTTTCTTGTAGGCTCGTGGCATGCTCCACCAATTCTAAATCCGCTGCGTCGCAGTAAGGCGGCGGTAGATCACTTCTCGAATTGAAAACTGGGGACTGGCCGGCAAACAACGAACGTAGTTGGGCGATCCCAACGACATATCCTTCCGGCAACGCTTTTGATTCCAGTGACAAACACAATTGTATCGGTGCATAACTACCATTGGGATACTTAGATAACAACTCGGACGTTAAAACCGAATTAGACGACAAATCCTTAATTATTAAATCTTGTTTCTCCAACACCATTTTCCAATTTGGCCAACGCTCTAAACAAAGCTGACACGTTGAGTACAACTCGTACAACTCATCAACATATCTCGAGTGAATATCACCAAATTGGTAAGACCTAAGAACGTCCGCCTTTTCGATAAAACTTAACTCATCCGATATTTCTGCGGCTATTCGCATAGACCATTTACATTGAACGCTCGCTAAACACTGCTCCGCTTCCTCCGGTAATCCTTCGGATATTAGTGTTTGGCATTTCGCAATTTGTTGTTGTATCGAGACAGACGCGTTGTCCATCGCAGAAACACAATTATCATAGAGCTTATTTAATCGCAATTCTAATTCGTCAGAAACGCCAATCGGATCGTCCGCGGTATCTCTTGCCGCCTTAACCCGAGCGAACAATTCATCTACCAATGGTAGTTGTGTTTCCAGCAATATAAGATTATCAGCCTCCAGAGATCCTCTTAATCCCTCAAGCAGGTCTTCAAATTGCTCCCTTCCTATTTGAATTTTTACAAACGCCTCTTTCACTTGAGGAGTTGATGCGTTTCGAGGAATCTGCTTGAGGAGTTTTTCAGCCGTATCAAACCAATAGTAGCCAATGTGACTCAACGCGTCAGCCAATATCGTCTTAAGATTTGCCTCCCATACTTTGGCTTCACTCCGAATATTTTCTACCTGCAATTTAGCATCCTGCACTAACTCGACGGCAAACTCATAATCGCATTCTAATATCTGGGCTAATGCTTCCTCCGCTTTATCAAATTCAAATTCGACGAGTAATAATTTACTGTCTTCTAAAAGTTGCCTAAACTGCGCACAAAGAACATTTCTGGCCTCTTTTTGGCTCGTTCCGCATTCACCACAAATAACCTCCCAAACCCGAATCTTAAAATCGCAAGAGATGCAATCTGCCACCAAATTGTGTCCACAGACCCGGCAATATTTTCGAGCCAAGTCATTAGCTGAGTCACATGACGGGCAAACGCCTTCCGCAATCGGCGGAGGTAAATCCTTTTTCTTTGGTCGAATATCCTGTTGCAGTCCCTCTTTAAATTCAGCGACTGACAGAAAGCGTTGGCTCGGGTCATCCTCGAGGGCCTTCAATAGTACGTTGCGCAGGTTATCGGGCATATCCCGTTCGCGCATCACCTTCGGACTTTGACCCGTTACCATTTCATAGCATACGGCTGCCAAACTCCATAAGTCACTGCGTTCATCGACGCTGCTGCTATCACGACGCTGCTCTGGCGCCATGTAATCGATCGTACCCATGACATCCCCCACCGACGTTTGACCATGCCCCGTGTTCAATTGTTTCGCAAGGCCAAAGTCCGTGAGTTTGGGAACACCGTCTTCTGTCATTAAGATATTTGCCGGTTTAATATCGCGGTGTATGATTCCTTTGGCATGAGCAATTGTTAACGCGTCGCAAAGCTGACAGGTAATTTTGATCGCTTCTTCCGGATCAAGTCTACCGTTCTTAAGTCGCTCGAGCAGGTTCCCGCCCGACACATACTCACAAACAATTAACGGCGCTCCATCAGCGTCTTGACCAAACTCATAGATCCGAACGATATTATTATGATTAGTTGCTGCAATCGACTGCGCTTCGGTGACAAACCGCTTTACCGCTGCAGAACTACGAATCTTTGTCCCTAAAATACGTTTAATGGCAACTTCCCGATGCAATACCTTGCATCGGGCTAGCTGGACCTCGCCCATGCCACCCTGGCCCAGTTCACGTACAATTTCAAAGCGTGCCGCAAAATCGATGATCGGCAAGCCCAAAGCTACGCCGCGGACTTCGCCCAGCTTACTTTTACCGCCGTCGTCCGTTGAACCGCCACCGATGCTCTTCTTACCGCCGCCCGTTTTCGTCTCGCCGTCAGTCGTTTTGCCTTCAAGGCTATCGTCGTGGTCGAGCATGATTAATGGAGTCTATTTGCGCGGCTTGATGTTAAAAAATTCCTTAGTTGGAGTTTATCATATATTGGGATGAATAAATAATCAAAGTCCTTGACCACCAACCGCGCTAAAGGGTGGTGATACCCGACGAGATTTCGATGGATTCCAACCAAGAGAAGTCGTGGTGCTAACAAGAGATATTACTTAGCCAGAATCCGTGGTAATAAAAGGCACTAAAATACTGTCTATCCAACATTATTTTCGGAACCTCGCGCGTATCAAACATACCGCAACACTTATTTTTTCCAGAGCACGAACCCTTGGGACAGCGTTCACCGTTGACCAAATTAGCAACTCCTTAAAGTGCTGTTCACATTTGCCAACACTAACGTTCCGTAACATCAAGAAACATTGATCGCGACTACGAAACCGTCCACCTGCCCGTTTTTATCGAATTCCATGGCAGGATTAGTTAACTATTCTCAACGTTTGTTAACAACGGGTGAAAAAGTACAATCAAGGGTTTTATGGACTATTTCATTCCCACTTCCGTAGACGCGCCTTAATTCTTGCAATGAGTGTGGCAACTGGATACAACGAAGGTGGACACGTCACCTCAATATTCCCAACACAAGGACACATTCAAATGGAACAATAAGTTAAGATTTACGACAACAGTCGCTTCAAACCAGAGATTGACTTCCAACGTGATGCGGACCTTCAATTTAAGAGCGGCTGGTATGTACAGACAGCAGTCGCACACCATTTCATAAACGGCGACAGAATAGTGGTTGTTTACCGCAGAACCAAAAAATAATTAGTTGGCTTGTTGACCTACTCCAGTTTCCGCAGTATCTGTTCCTGACGCGTCGAGGTTGACTGTGGAGCTAATCCAACTCACGAACAACACGAAAACCAACGCTGCTGCCATTCTCAAAGCTGCCAAAATAATCGCGTTCAGCCGCGCGCGCGTAACGCGCGTCGTCGCACCACGACCCACCTCGCAAAACATGGGAATAGCCCGAGACTGGACCCTGTGGATCTTGTTCAGGAGACTGTTTGTAGTAAACCGCTTCATAATAATCGTGGCACCATTCCCAAACATTACCTTGCATGTCGTACAGTCCAAACGGGTTGGGATTTTTTAGTCGGACTTGATGCGCATACTGTTCTACAAAATCGCTGGCATTTTCTTTATACCAGCCGTAATCACCAAATTCCTTGAGGTCGTTTCCAAAGCTCCACGTCGTCTTGGTGCCTGCCCGGCAGGCGTACTCCCATTCCGCTTCGGTGGGTAAGCGGTACGTCTTGCCTTCCTTCTGGCTCAGTTTCTGGCAATACGCAACGGCATCGTCCCAACTCACGTAAACCGCAGGGTAGTGAGCGCCTTCTGTGACGTAGTTTCTTGCAAGAAACCACCAACCCTTCCACGGTTCAGTTCCCATCACCGTCGTCCACTGCGACTGTGTAACAACTGTAGTTTGCATGTAATACGCCTTGCTTATTGTGATCTGATGTTGGCCTTCATCGCCACCTCTATAAGTTTCGTCGTCTGGTGAGCCCATCAGGAATGAACCCGCAGGGATGGAGAAAAGCGTCATGCCGAGCGTGTTGGTTATCGAATCACTAGTTAGAACAACTTCCTTTTCCACAGAACCCTTCAACCGCAAACCTTCACTATTATCTGGGTCCAAAGCAGGCACTGCTTGCCAATCACCCTGAGATAATGCTGCGGCCTTGGCAGCACCCTGTTGTCGCAACTCCATTTGGCGACCACCACACTCGCCGCAAATCTTGTCCCAGACTGCCATTTCGATATTGCAACCTAGACAAACAGTGCGTAATGACTCGGCACATTCACCGCAGAACTTACGGTTATTGGCGTTGACGGCATTACAAGCAGGACAAACTCCCGAAGTCAATTCCTTTACAGATGCCACTACCGCGTTTGATGCGGCTGAGGTAAGCGCTTGTTGAAATTCTGCTGCCGACGTAAAACGTTCCGCGGGATCTTCCTCGAGCATTCTACCAAGAACACTGGCGATATTCGGTGGTAATTTGTCGAGGCGATGCCCCTGAGGGCTTTTTCCCGTTAACATTTGATAAGAAACGGCTGCTAAGCTCCAAAGATCGCTACGTTCATCGACGCTGCTGCTATCACGACGTTGCTCCGGAGACATAAAGTCTAACGTACCCATAATAGCGCCAACCGCAGTTTGACCATGACCCGTGTTTTGCTGTTTAGCAAGACCAAAGTCCGTGAGTTTGGGGACACCGTCCTCGGTCAATAAAACATTCGCGGGTTTAATATCGCGGTGGATGATTCCTTTGGCATGAGCAATTGATAACGCATCGCAAAGTTGACAGGTGATTTTAATCGCCTCTTCCGGGTCCAGTTTGCCTTTCTTGAGCCGATCGAGCAGGCTGCCGCCTGAAACATACTCAAATACAATTAGCGGGACATCCTCGTCTCGTCCAAACTCATGGATTTGAACGATATTATGGTGATTCAGTGCTGCAATTGATTTCGCTTCGGTGATAAACCGGTTGATCGCCGCAGAACTGTGATTCTTTGTCTCTAAAATGCGTTTAATGGCAACTTGTCGACCTAGTAACTTATCGCGGGCGAGCAGAACTGCTCCCATCCCACCCTTACCCAGTTCACCTTCAATCTCAAAGCGTGCCCTCAGATCAATAACTGGCAAGCCTGCCGCTAAGTGGTCTCCCTCGCCATCGCTTATATCGCTGAGAAATGAAGCTTCGCCTCCTCCGAGCGTAGAACCATCACCGAGTGACTGCTCAGCGGGATCTTGTTGTTTTTCGCCGCTGAAGGTTTCACCTCCGAGGCTGTCTTCGTGGTCAGGCATGGTGGATGAGTATTAGGGTTATGAAAATGGCAAGCGTTTATACTACCCCAGCGGGAGTTCAATAACAAATGTACATAGGTTTATATGCGGGAGGGTTTTCAATCCCCATCCCGGCGGCTCGGTGGTGGGGCAGGAGCCACGAACACGTGAGTAGGGTGCTAATTCGCATTGTTTTTCCTTATTGAGCTATACTTAAATTGTTATTGGCGAGGTTAGAACCTCTAAGAAAGGACCAAATGGAAATCTCAACTAACACGATTTTCACCAGCAGTTGCATTTTGTTGATTGTAGCCGGAGGCATCCTGGGTGCTTTTCTCTTACTACAATCAATCTTCAGAATAAAACAACGCTTGCAGAGACTTGAGCAACACGTCAAAGACTTGGAAAGTAAATCCCCCTGATAGCCCTGTGGAATTTATGTTGAGGTCACATGCTGATTCAGTAAAGGCAACAGCCGTTTTCATGCACGGCGGCGGCGAGGGGAAATCGCGATGGGGGTACTTCAGGCGAAATCACGTTGAGCTATAGGTCATTTGTTGGATCTTCCAACGGCTCGTCAAGGAGCAACCATGCGCGTCCTAATTATACCGCAAACCCCGATTTTTCCAGAGTCCGAATCCGCACATTTCTGTGCGAACTCGCCTCGGAAAAGCGGAGAGAGCGGGATTTGAACCCGCGGAACAGCGTTAACCGTTCACCAAATTAGCAATCTGGCGCTTTCGACCACTCAGCCATCTCTCCGTGAAACTAAATGTTAATTCAATAACGAGTTCCCGACAAGTCGACACCGGTTTATACGCAGGGAATTTGGCTACGACCGCTAGTCAGCAGTCCTTACGAATGGATTTACATTTCACCCGTTCCTGTTACACTCTAATTTCGAATACTTAATCGCATATTCCCATTAGGGTCATTTACCATGAATCGTGCCATTGTTACTCAGTTGCTGCTATTTTTATTTCTCACTCCGGTAACAGCCACCGCACAGCGCAACCAGAATTTAGACGCCTTCAAACATATTGAAGTGCTGGCCGACGATTCATTCGAAGGCCGCCGTGCGGGATCAAAAGGCGGGCATGCCGCCGCGGGTTATATCGTTAAACACCTCGCAGAATTTGGTCTGACCACCGCCGGTGAAGAAAGTTATTTTCAACCATTTAACAAAAAGTATGAAAACTGCCGAAATATCATCGCACTCTTGCCGGGAAAACACCCTCGGCTCCGACAGGAAATCGTAGCGATCGGAGCGCACTATGACCACGTTGGCTATGGTCAGGGCAAAAACCGTGGCCCTATCCATAACGGCGCCGATGACAATGCAAGTGGAACAGCTACCGTGATTGAACTTGCAAGATATTTTAGTAAACCCAGAAACAGGCCAGACCGTTCTTTGATGTTCTGTTTTTGGGACAGTGAAGAACAGGGACTTATTGGTTCAAAATATTGGATCGAAAAACCAACCGTTGAGTTGTCTAGAATCGTGTTCAAAGTCAACATTGATATGATCGGCCGTCTCGACGGTGAAACACTCGAGGTCCAGGGGCATCGCAGTGGCACCGGAATCAAGGCGCCATTGGACGCTGCCAACGCCAAACTAGGTATCGATATTGACTACGTCTTTAAGATGCCAGCCAATAGCGACCACTGGCCCTTTATTAATAACGGAATCCCTGGTTTTATGTTGCACACTGGTTTACACCCCGAATATCACAAACCAGGTGACGATTCTGGAACTATCGATGTGGAAGGTCTGGAACAAGTAGGTAGGCTCGCTCGTAATTTCATTACATATTTAGCCACGACCAAAACACCACCCAGATTTCGTCAAGAATCGCTAACGGAAAAACCTCCCACCAAGTAAACGTTTCCTATTCATAACCGTACGCAGCGAAAACCAACGCGGGCAATGTCTTGGGTGCAACCTTGCACCCGACATTACCCGCGTGGAGAAACGTGCGTTGGGATACCAGCGGTAACTAACTAACTAACGATGCGTTCCATTACTTTCGCAATCGTTTGACGCAAGGCGTTGCCACTGGCGCGTAATCCCTGAACTTCCTTGGGCCATAGATCGATTTCTAAACGATTTACCACACCGGCACGGCCAATCACCGTTGGCACTGACAGAGCAACATCCTGAATTCCATAACAACCGGCTTGCACGCTAGATACGGGGAGCACTTTTTGCGAGTCGAGCGCGATTGACTCGATCACGTCGCGGATAGCAATACCTACCGCAAATCCGGCGCCACCTTTTTTACGAATCACTTCGGCACCACTACCACGAGTGCGGGCGAATAATTCGTTCGCAAGCGCGGGAGTCCAGTTAGGATGTCGATCAAGTGCCACACCGGCAAAGGTTGCGCTCGACCATATCGGAACCATGCTTTCGCCATGTTCACCTAGAATCAATGCGGACGTTTGCGTCGGTGCTATACCCAGTTCCGCTGCTATCAGGCTACGAAAACGAATGGTATCAAGTTGTGTTCCAAGCCCAATAACCTGAGTTAACGGCAGGCCTAAACGTCGGGCCGCGACGTACGTCAGAATATCTACTGGATTTGAGACAACAAATACAATCGCGTCAGGCTTAGTGCCGACCTTTTGAATTTCATCCAAAATGCCTACGAACAAATCCGTATTTCGATTGATTAGATCGAGTCGGCTTTCGTCGGGTTTCCGTCGTAAGCCGGCTGTAATGCAAATCAGATCACTATCAGCAACATGTTCATAGCCACCCGCAACGATAATCTGATCGGCGGTACTCGGACCACCGTGCATGATATCCAACGCCTGACCTTCGGCTGCCTCTAAATTCAAATCCAATAACGCAATTTCTCTCACCACTCCGCCACATTGTAATGCAAACGCAGCACTGGATCCAACTAAACCACCAGCCCCAATAATACTAACTTTCATCTCAACACCCTCTCCTGCTTAATTAATATGTCTGATCTCGATAGAGTCTACGCAACCGTACCACCTTGTGCCAAGGCTGCCATCACTCGATCGGTAATTTGTCGAACCAAAGCTTCCTGGTCCATCCCGCTCGCATCCCCGCTCGCACCACCACCCATTGCTGGTGGCGGAGAGAAAGATCGACGCTGTACGCCCGACTCACTCCAACTATCGCGGAAAATATCATTCGCACAAATATCGCAATCTTCGTATTCTTTAGTGTTTCGTGGATCTGAGTAGCCCCATTTGTCTTTGAGTGCCAACAATTCACGTTGCTTTTCTTCACTAAAATAACTGATGTTTCCTAGCCCACGAGCGAGCATCAACATGCGACAATAGGCATCCAATATTTCCGTCCACCAGTAGGCCTTTTCAACATCTTCGCCGAACGACACGGTACCGTGATTGGCAAGAATTATCACATTGGACTTATCCACAAAAGGCAATATGGTTTCGGCAAAAGCTTGACCACCGGGTGTTTCGTAGCGGGTGATGGGTACGTCGCCTAAAAATATCTCTACTTCGGGAAGGACACACTGTGGGATTGGTTCGTGGGCGATGGCAAAAGCTGTCGCGTGTGGGGGATGACAATGAACAACGCTCTTAATGTCTTCGCGCGCCTTATAAATTTCGAGATGCAACAATGCCTCGCTAGAACGTTTTTTTCTGCCCGCGGTTTGCTTGCCGGTCATATCGATCGTACAAATATCATCGGGTGTCAAAAAACCTTTGGATTGCATTGTCGGCGTGCACAGCACTTCATTTTCGCCTATACGAACCGAGATATTTCCATCATTGGCCGCTGCGAATTCCTTCTGATAAATGCGTCTTCCAATTTCGCAAATATCCTGTTTAATCTTAAATACATTAGTCATGGTACGTTTCTCCCTTAGTCCTAATTAAAAATACTATTTCAAGTTAATGTTTTCCAATATCGCCGCATTGTAGGCGTCGACGGGTTTATTGATCGGACGAAACGGGCGAGCCGCCTCGGCGCTTTCACTTAATGCGATGAGCGATCCTTGACCCGAGCCAAGCTCATCCCACAAAACCAAAATCTCATTGCTATCCGTATCTGCTTGCGAACCATTATGGGGTAACTCATCCAGCGTTAACGCGACTGCAACTCGCAGTGACGCTCCCACAAATTCCGGTACGCAACGATTTAACGTCACGTCGCCAATAATTTTTGCGATTCGCATATCTAATTTCTTTCTGAGCAGTTTGTTACAGCCACTCCGGTGGCAGACCGGAAGGGCAAGGAATTAATTGAATTTGTTTGATTAATCTAGTTGATTGCGGAGACTGTCGATTAACTACGAAAATGTTCGCGTGACAGGCATCCGCGTCTTTTCGTAACACCGAAATATCTTTAACCCCAATCGCTCTAATTTTCTTGTCGCGATTAAGAGAAATCAAAGCCAACGGTGCGGCGTCTGTAAACAACACGATTCGGTCGCCGTTCGTAATTACCTCGGCACAACGTCTAGCTGCTTTTACTATGCAATCAAACGATTCGAACTCCTCGGTCAAATCGGGGGACTTAAAGGACCCTACCGCGATCTGAACCAACCTGCCTCGCTCAATATATGAATCTTGATTTCCACCAACAGCTTGCCTGTCCACGCGTAGTACATCAATGTTTTGATCACGCAACCAATCCGCGGCGGCCGGAGTTATCAGCGCTTTAGTGTCGACTCGGATCGCCTTGAGCCCACGCGTCAAACCATCTAACTGTTGCGTACTAACCACCTTGTCGTCAATTTGTTCAATACCGCCGTCGTTTGAATCCGTTTCGACGACTGACGCTTTATCGCAATGTGAATCACTAAGCGCAATAACCCGCCTAGTTACTTCCTCAATTACGTTCTGTATTTCTAGCCGCTGCATGATCAATCCTGAATTCCCATAACACACCATCGTAAAGGTGTAGTACCTTCGGGTCGTAAATCTTTAGTAAGTTCACTATCACTGGTGACAATGACATCATCTCCAACTCGAGCTCCAAACGTGTCCATCGCAATCAGTGGAAAACCATCAGAGGTCTTACCGTCCGTCAAATACATTTGTATGAGTAACAATTTCAAACCCTTTAGCGAAGCATGTTTTGCTTCCGAAATCGTTATCCCAACTACACGAGCTATCTGCATCCTATTTCCCTCAATTTAAAACTTCTATTTCCCCAACATGCAAAGATCGCCGATCAAAGTCGTACGCCGTTCACGCGTAAACGTAAGTGGTGTCGTAACTCCTTCACCGGTCGGACCAGCAATTGAGAATGACGGGTAACCCTCGCCACCTAAGCCCAACCCTCCCATACATGGGCCGTTTTTGACAAAAAGCGTTGTGTCCAATACGCGGCCCATCCGGGTCATATTTTTAACGTTGGTAGAGTGCATGATCGCGGTATGACGAAAACCATGTTCGTATTTTTTGGCCAACTGAATACCTTCTTCGACGTCGCGAACGCGCACGAACGGAACAAAGGGCATCATTTGTTCAATTGATACGAATGGGTGCGAATGTTCAGTTTCACCGAACAATAAGGTAGTACTCGCCGCGATCGATACACCGGCCGCCGCAGCCAACACAGCTGCGTCCTTACCTAGATATTCCTTCGCGGGTGCATCGTGGTTATCATCTCCAACCTGAATGATTGCCTTGGATGTCAGATCACTGATTTGTTGTGAATTCAAACGGTGTGCCCCTGCAATTTCCATTTGTCGCATAAGTTCGTCGAACACTGAACTAACAACAAACACCTCCTTTTCAGCGATGCAAAGCAGATTATTGTCGTATGCGCCACCCGTAATGATTGATTCAGCAGCGTTTTTCAGATCAGCGGTTTCATCTACCACAACGGGGGGATTTCCGGGACCTGCCACAACGGCGCGCTTGCCGCTATTGAGCGCGGCGCGAGCGACTGCGGGCCCCCCTGTCACACAAATAATTGCCACGTCTCGGTGGGAAAATATAGTATCGGCAGTTTCCAGCGTGGGCTCAGCAATTACAGAAATTAGGTTGTCGATTCCCAAATCTTCATAAATTGCCTTATTGAAACGCCGAACACCCTCAGCCGCGACCTTTTTCCCACTAGGGTGCGGATTTACAACGAGTGTATTACCTCCAGCGATCATGCTAACCGCGTTTCCGGTGATCGTCGGTAGGGAGTGCGTTACAGGAGTTATTGCACCAATGACTCCAAAAGGGGCATGCTCAATAACCGCAATACCCTGATCGCCCGTAAAAACCTCGCTCTTAAGGAACTCTACACCAGGCGCTCTATTCCCTAGTGTTTTGAGTTTGTCAATTTTGTGTTCTAGTCGTCCAATTTGCGTCTCTTCCATCTCCATCGTTCCTAGTTCAACAGACTGGTCGATGGATATCCGGCGAATATGATCGATGATCTTTTTTCGATCTTCCATGGATCGTTCTTGCAATTGTTCAAATGCCACGCGGGCCGCCACTACTGCCTCGTTAGCATCATCGAAGACGCCATGTTTAGGGCTGGTGTTAATGGGCCGTGCTCGGTTCGCCGCACCTGAAACAGATACTTCGGCAAGCACTTGGCTAACTACATTTCGAATCATGGTTTCATCAATTTGCATGGTAGGTTTCTCAATCTTTTTCGATGGTCTGTGTGCACTGAGCACTGGGATTATTCTGACCTAAATAAACTATTCGTCCTCACGGTGATATACACACTGGGCGTCAACTCGGACTTGGTCCACAATGCCAACGACCACGGCGTCGATGGGTAGTTGGCGAGTTTCTTCTGTTAGACGAGCACTCGAACCCTGCGTTAGGAGCACATAGTCCCCGGCACCAGCGCCCAATGTATCAACCGCGACAAACGTGCGACCGGTCGTCGACAAACTCTTACGAGTTTTTGGTTCTAGCCGATAGGGTTCTACCACTAACAATTTATATCCAACCAATGACTCAACCTTTTGAGTTGAAACCACAGATCCGGTAACTTTGGCGATGAACATCTCTCACCCCTCTAATAAAAGTTTTGTCTGACGTGCTACGACAATTTCTTCATTGGTTGGCACGACCCATATTTGCACCTTGCTACTGTCGGTGCTAACCAGCCCCTCGTTATCAACGGACTGGTTTCGTTCAGCGTCCAATTGAATTCCGAGTTCACTAAGGCTCTCACAAACAGCCGCCCGTATGGCGGTTCCGTTTTCACCGATTCCACCAGTGAACACAATCGCCTCTGCACCTCCAAGCTGCAATAAAAGTCCGCCAAGATGGCGTCTAATTTCCGCAACAAATACGTCCAAAGCCAACTTAGCGTCCTGATTGCCCGCGTCAGCCGCTTCCTCCAAATCACGACAATCACCACTGATTCCGCTTAACCCCAACAAACCACTTTGGTTTGCAAGGTCATCCAACACCTCATCCAAGCTCTGGCCCGTTTCCCGCATCACTATCGGCAATGCAAAGGGATCGAAATCCCCCACTCGATTGTTATGCGGAATTCCTGTCTGAGGGCTCATGCCTAGCGTGTTAGCGAAACTAACACCGTCACGCATTGCACACAAACTACTGGAACCACCAAGGTGGCATGAAATCACTCGCGGTTCCTCCGCAGACAGCAACTGTTGCATCCGCTCACCAATAAATCGGTGACTGGCGCCATGAAAACCCCATTTTTTTACATGGAACTGGTCCGCCCATTTTCGAGGCGTGGCGTAATAACGCTGTGCATCTGCAATGGTCTGATGGAATCCAGTTTCAAATGCCGCAACCATTGGTAAATCGGGAAATTGCTTACCCAATAACCTCATCGCGGACACATAAGGTGGATTGTGTGCTGGTGCTGCCTGACCCATCGATTCCATTTCGTTGAGAACATCAGGGGTTACCAACTGCACACCACTATAGGATCCTCCGTGAACCGCCTTAAAACCAATTCCTGAAACTTCCGACGCCGACTTAAGGCAACCCTTGTTAGGATCCGTTAACTGATCCAAACACTTTTGGACAGCAACGCTGTGGTCCTCAACGACAGCCTGGCTTTCGTTGCGAACACCATCAATCTCGACAAAACAATCACTTATCTTGTCGCCGATTCGATCAATACCACCTTGCGCCAGTTGCGTTTCGGTAGACATCTCGAATAATCGGTACTTGAAGCTCGTCGACCCTAAATTTGCGATCAATAGTTTCATTATTTGGCTCCTTCCATTTTGCCAGGGCGAGAAAACTCTCGCCCTGCGGTCAACGAAATACTCTCCCGCGAATAGCAGAAATGCACTTCGCAAAATCTATCTAGGCAAAATAGACTTCCGATAATCCCTCTGCCGGACGCGGGATAACGTGGGTCGAAACCAACTCGCCAACTTGGCTAGCTGCGTTTGCACCAGCTTCTACAGCCGCGCGAACGCTGCCAACGTCTCCACTAACCACACTGGTTACCAAACCACCGCCAATATCAACTCGCTTTATGACGTCAACATTCGCAGCTTTGGCCATCGCGTCAGTTGCTTCCACTAAGCCTACTAGGCCTCGCGTTTCGATCAATCCGATTGCATTTTCCATTTTTCTATTCCTTCTATTAAAAGTTAAAACTGACGTTATGCTTTGGCAGCTTTTTTGGCTGGCAATTTGATAACTTTAGCGACGTCGCCATGTGGACGGGGTATTACCTGTACACTTATGACTTCGCCTACACGGCCCGCCGCATTAGCCCCAGCATCGGTCGCAGCTTTTACAGCCGCGACGTCACCCGTTACAAATGCACAAACCAAACCAGCGCCAACTTTGTCCCAACCAAGGAACTCAACGTTGGCCGCTTTCATCATGGCGTCAGTGGCTTCGACAAGAGCAACAAAGCCCTTTGCTTCGATCATCCCTAACGCTTCCATAGCAGTTGCCATCTCATCGCACAAACGGGAAATATCTCGTTTACCAAATGCGTCGTATAACGATATCTACGTCTCTCCTACTTCTACCCGCGTAGCCAAAACTGACGACGCTTGTTTTGTATTGCCGAATACCTAGTGATCTTCACATTTACAATTTTCGGCTTTGAGCAATTCCAATTTGCTCGCGTTGGATAAGTTGCATGCGTTACCCTCATCAGTGTCAATATGCACCTCCAATTTGATTCCTTCAGCGGCTCGCACTTTCACGTCTTCAAAAACCATGGAGCAATCATCCGTTGTGATTCGTAATTTCATCATGTCGCCATTTGCTACCCCAAACCTATCTAGATCGCTAATGTTCATGTGTACGTGGCGGGCCGCTCGAATCACACCTTCATCCAGATTAACTGCGCCATGAGGACCTACCAGAACACAGCCTGGCGTGCCGGATATGTCACCGCTATGCCTTACGGGAATGTCCAATCCCAATTGAACCGCGTCGGTATATGCCAGTTCCACCTGGCTATCGGGTCTAGTCGGACCCAAAACCCGCACATTTGGTAACATACGCTTCCGTGGACCAACTACCATCAAAGTTTCTTCGGCGGCAAAATATCCATCCTGATGAAGCCATTTCATCGGAGTGAGGGTATGTCCCGGTCCAAACAGTATTTCCACGTGTTCGTCGCTGAGATGAATATGTCGAGCTGACACATTTACCAGCAAATTTTCCGCTTGGTCTTCATTTCTTGCGGCAACTGCCTTATTGTCGATTGCCATGCCCAGCACGATTTCACGCACAATACGTTCCACCGCGTCGCGGCTAAGTGAATCTGACGGGTTCGCAATGACTGGTTGTAGCATCTCTACGCTCACGGAATTCCTCTTGTCTTAGTTTGTAATTTCTATTTATGGATCGTTCGCGTAGGATTTCTAAAATGAAATGCTATTAGATCGTTCCTGTTTGAGCTCGAATCGCGGCAACATGTACCTCGATACCAGCTAATTGCAAAGTGTTGATCCACTCCGCCTCCAACTCGTTATCAACAACAATTGAATCGATCATTGAAAGTTCGCATAACAACGCCAAGCTTGATTTGTTAAATTTAGTACTGTCTGCAACAACTGTGACCTCGTCGGCCGCTTGCATCATTGCCTTTTCAGTTTCTACTAAAAGTAAATTTGAGTTAAAAATGCCTCGATCCGTGATACCAGCTACGCTGATCACCGCTCGTTGCACGTTTAATTGTTGAATCATTGAAACGGAATACGGTCCAATCGCAACTCCGGTCCGCGAATGCACGTAACCGCCAATCAATACCACATCCGTTTCTTCACTACTTGTGAACGCCGTTGCAACAGGTAAAGAATTAGTCACGATTTGCATCGGACGTCCTACCAGTCGCTGAGCCAACTCATAAGTAGTACTACCGCCGTCAAGCAATAGTGTGTCACCATCATTAATCAGCGAGGCTGTTAACTCCGCGATTGCGACCTTGCGATCGTGTTCACTTTGTTGTCGTTGATTGAAATGACCTAGGTTTGGAGAAGGTCCCGTGTAGAAAACGCCTCCATGGGTGCGTTTCACACTTCCCTCCTTCTCTAGAAACCCTAGATCACGTCTTACGGTTGATTCGGAAACTTTTAGTAAATTCGCCAGATTATGTAACGATGCGAATCCGTTAATCCGAACTAACTCCAATAACCGGTCTTGTCGCACTCTACTCGCCATAGTTTTTTCCTAAATCTTTCCACCGGATAGCGGTATAGCTCCATTCCACTGAGCATTACTTGTTAGTATATGCTTGATTATGAATGATATCTACCATGCTGTTGCGTTTTTTTGTTCATTCACGCCGTTTTTCTACTATTTCAGCTTAATTAGGTACCAAATTATCTTTGACGAAACGGTTACACGTACACTAACCAGATCAAAAATACCGTTTGCGCGATTGACGGCGGGGCCATCGGTATCAAATTGATGGCTCAGAAAGAGCCTACGAGAAATCCTGAGCGGCGACCCGCTGTTCAGCTTCCAACGGTTACCACCGAGCCGTCAACGGAGATACGCTCAGCGGCCAACCATCGCAAAACCTCAGGGTAAGCTTCACATTCCGCGACAAAGACTCTTGCCCGTACATCTTCCGCGGCAGCGCCCGCAACAAGTTGGACCGTCTGCTGGTAAATAATGGGGCCATGATCAAATTCGTTATCCACAAAATGTATTGTGCAGCCGCTTTCTGTAACACTCGAATCGACGACAGCTTGATGCACTCTAATTCCGTACATACCTTTCCCACAAAACGCCGGAATCAAACTCGGGTGTATATTGACTACTCGATTTGTGAAGTCATTGGGGATTAATACGTGTTTTAAAAATCCTGCCATCACTACATACGCGACGTTCAATTCGCGACATCGCCCAAACATTGCGTCCCGATATTCGTCACCGCAAGGAAATCGCGATTTCCGCACTATCTGCGTTTCGATACCCTCGCTTCTCGCGATTTCTAGGCCGCCAGCATTCGAACTGCTCGAAACGACCAGACAAATCTCAACATCAAGAGTTCCCCTTGATACGCAATCAAGAATATTGCGCAACGTGGTACCGCCCCCGGAAATCCATACTGCTATTTTCATCATCACGTTGCCCATCGACAAATTGTCGCTATTGAACTTGTTGCACAAACAATTCCAATTCTTCGTCACCAAGAACATGCCGCACACTTTCACAGTCCAGTGCCACCGACCCGATACTATGGGCCAACGTCTCCGACGCAATGAACTCCCCGTGTTGCTCAACCGCGGCCTTCACAGCTGTCGACTGCGAAACAACGGCAACGGAAATCTCATCCGTAAAATCACATTGGATTTCTTTACGTCGATCTTGCACCAAACGTACCACGTCACGCGCAAACCCCTCACAAATAAGTTCGTCGTTCAGCTCTGTGTTCAAAACCACCACGCAATTATCGCCCTGCGCCGCAGCCCAACCGTCCTTCGCCGCCAAGCCGACTTGTATTTCATCGGCTTTCAAAACGACCTCTTCGGAATCAAGCGTCAAAACAACCTGTCCAGCACTTTCAAGCTGTCCTAACAGCACCCCTCCATCCGCCGTGGCCAATGCAATCTTCACTTGCGGAAGCAAGGGCCCCAGTCGGGGTCCCAGCAGTTGAAAATTGGGGGAAACTACATAGGTGATATATTCGTCGCCACTCGTGGAATAGCTGATGGATTTGACATTAAGCTCCTCCCGCAATAACAAATCGTGGGATTCGAGCCAATCCTGGTGTTCCGTATCGACCAGGATAACCTCAACGCCTAACAACGGCTGTCGTACCTTAAGCTTTGCATTCATCCGCGCGCTGCGCCCCAAACTCGCTATTTCACGTAACGTTGTCATCCTTGCTGACAACGTGTCATCCACCAGTGCCATATCCGCTACCGGATAATCACACAAGTGCACGCTTTCCCGTGCTTCGCCCGCATAAATCCCAGAGAGCCCATTCCAAATCGTCTCGCTTAAAAAGGGAACAAAGGGTGCTATCAGTTTGGTAAGCGTTACTAGACATTCGTACAACGTCCAGTAACCATCAAGCTTCGATTGATCTTCTTTATCTGCAGCCCAAAAACGGTCGCGGCTACGCCGGACAAACCAATTGCTAAGCCCATCCACAAACCGATTGATTGCTAACGCTGCGCCGTAATTATCGAAGCGATCCATGCTGGCGGTTACTTTGGCGACCGTCATCTGTAACTCACTAATTGCCCATCGGTCTAATTCATCCCTCTGCGCGATCGCCCGATAACCGTGCGCAGCAACGAATTCATCTGGCCGCAATTGATCAATACAGTTTGTCAGCGATCCGCTGGGATCGAACCCATCAATATTCCCATAAATCGTGAAGAAACTATAGACATTCCATAGCCGTAAGATGAACTCAGGCATACTTTCTTTGATCGACTGTTCTTTATAGCGAATGGGTGTCCAGGGAGCTTGATTTGCAAAAAAGTACCACCGCAGCGCATCCGCACCGAATTTGTCAAAAATCTCATTTGGTTCACGGTAGTTGCGTTTGCTTTTTGACATTTTGCGACCGTCTTCGCCAAGCATCAGGCCAAGCACTACACAATTACGATACGGATGCGGGTATTCCTTTGACGAACCAGATTCAACTCCTGTTTCACCAAACAACATCGTACTGATAGCTAATTGGCTATAAAACCACCCGCGTGTCTGGTCAATTGCTTCACTGATAAAGTCAGCGGGGAATTGTTCCTTAAACTGTTCTGCCCCCTGATGTGGATACCCCCATTGCGCAAAGGGCATCGCGCCGGAGTCATACCAACAATCAATAACCTCCGGAACACGTTGCATCCGTGAACCGTCACAAAACGGCGAATCATAGGTTATTGCATCAATGTAAGGTTTATGTACTTTTAGATGTTCCGACAAATCAGGAGTTTCAGCCTTGGCAGCCTCCCACACCTCCATCCCTGTTGCCCCAGGTTTATCAATTACCTCGTGGTAGCAAGCAACCGCTTCCCGCTTACCCGTCTTTTGACATTCCCAAATCGGTAGCGGCGTGCCCCAATAACGTTCACGCGACAACGACCAGTCGACATTTGACTCGAGAAAATTCCCAAAACGTCCGTCTTTTATATGTTCGGGCTGCCAATTGATTTTCTGGTTGTTCGAAAGCAATTCGTCTTTGAACTCCGTCGTTCGAATAAACCAACTCTCTCGGGGATACTGTATCAACGGGTCCTCATCAGCCCGCCAACAAAACGGATAATCATGCAACACTTGATCCAGTAAAACCAAAAGACCTTTTTCCCGCAACTCCCGACAAATATCTTTATCAGCCTCTTTGACCCAACGACCGGCATAAATAGATGCCTCTTCCGTGAACTTACCATCTGGGCCCACGGCGCAAATCAACGAAGGACCCTGCCCTTCGTTAAATCTATTTTGTTGTTCTACCAATACGTCGTAATCGATTTCCCCAAACGCGGGAGCCTGGTGCACCACACCCGTGCCACTGGCCGTCGTCACAAAATCAGCTGCGACAACTCTCCACGAAACATATTGCGTTGTCCCGTCGAGCAACACTCCTGTGTCTTCAGCCTGATTCCCAAAATAGAAATCGAAGGGTGGCGTATAGCGTTGGCCAACCAAATCCGCACCGAGGCACGTTTTCTGCACTTCCAATTCGAGTTTAAACTTGTCGCTGAGCGAAGCGACCAGATCGGCTGCGACAATGAATGTTTTGCCCGAATCATTATCGTGCGCATAGGCGTATGTCAAATCCGGGTGAACCGCTGCAAATTGATTGCTAGGCAACGTCCAGGGTGTTGTTGTCCAGATCAGTAGCGACACATCTGGTTGCTCAACCAACGGAAATTCAACGTAGACGCTGGGATCGGCGGTTTCACGATATCCTTGCCCAACTTCCCCTGCGCTCAGTGCGGTACCTCCCTGTGCCCACCACCAAACTATCTTATGGCCTCGATACAGCATCCCCTTGTCAAACAACACCTTCAACGACCACCAGACGCTCTCTACATAGGACTGATGATAAGTTACATAGGCCTGGTCTAGATCGACCCAAAACCCGAGTCGTTCCGTCAGTTCCTCCCACTCTCGCATGTACCGCCAAACACTCTCGTGGCATTTGTGGATGAATTTCTCGATCCCGTACGCTTCAATCTCCTCCTTCGAGTGGATCCCTAGTTCTTTACAAACCTCAACCTCCACGGGCAGACCATGGGTATCCCACCCAGCCTTTCGCTCGCACAAAAAACCTTTCATAGTCTTATACCGAGGGTACAGGTCCTTGATCGCTCGCGTCAAGCAATGCCCAGGGTGCGGCATGCCATTCGCTGTAGGCGGCCCTTCATAAAAAACGAACCGCGGGCCGTTTGCACGGTTCGCAAGAGTCTTGTTATAAAGATCACCGTCTTTCCACTTCCGCAGAACGTCCTTTTCAAGGTTCGGAAAATCCGGGTTAGTCGAAACTGTTTTGAACATGTCTACGTCCACTCTTAGGGGATTGTACTAGTGATTAGTATGCAACGTTAACGCCCCGAACTATTGATTGTCCGCAGTCTCGTCGCTAGCTTCATCCTCACCCTTTGCTACATCATCCGTAGCGCCGTCGTCGTCGTTTCCTTTGGCATCGTCCGTTTTTTTATTATCGCCAACATCCTTACTGTGAGTTACCGGTTTTTTCGTTGCCGGATCAACAAACGTGAAGTCGTCCTCAAACTCCTCAACGACATCGTATTCGCCCTCGTCTTCGTCCTCAAAGTCGTCATCAAAATCGTCATCAAAATCCTCGTCGTCGAACTCCTCGATATCCAACTCCTCCTCTTCATCGTCGTTGTCTACCGACCCAGTGATCACTGGAGGTGCTGGATCCCGAATATCTTCACCACCTAGTTCACTCACCAAGTCAACTTCCAAACCATCCCCAATGAACACTTTAGGTACATCAATTACACATGTCATCCGTCTTTTCCTTTATAGGCACATATTAATAAAATAGTATTGAACTACGAAGACCATCGACCCAATACATCGTCGCGTATTTAATTCGGCATTACGGCGGCCATCTACATCGTTCCACCGCTAATAAATTACCAAACAATCAACGACTGCTAATTTATCCACCTTGGCGTTTTTTGACAACGGCGGTTCGCCGGATTACTCCTAACATCCTTAGATTAATAATCGCCGTCCATTGATATTTCTCACGTGTGATAGTCCGAGTTGAACTTCACGTAGTCACACGTCAAGTCACTTGACCAAATGGTCGCCCGCCCGGCACCTCGACCCAACACCAAGGTAATACTAGTCACAAACGTGTTTTGCATAGACTTTGCGACTTCAACGGCGTCAAACCAAACTGGCATTTCATTTTGAAAAAGGCAATATCCATTTAAGTGAAGCCGCAATTCTTTCAATTCAAAATTAACCCCCGCGTAACCGACTGCCGAAACAATCCGACCCCAGTTAGGATCGCCACCTGCAACACACGTCTTAACTAAATTGCTATTGGCAACTGTATTAGCCACTTTCCGAGCGTCGGCATTAGCCTCCGCACCAGAAACCGATATTTCCATCAGGTGCGTCGCACCTTCGCCGTCGGCTGGGATCATTTTAGCCAACTCAATTAACGCCGATGTTAACTCGTCGGCGAACAATTTTAAGTCACCGCCGGCCAGTACATCGCTGTTTGACTTTCCATTGGCCATTAACAGCATGGTGTCGTTGGTGCTAGTATGCCCTTCGACACTGATGCAATTAAAACTTGTATTTGCCGACGCGGTCAGCATGTGCTGTGCATCATTCGGGGACAATTTCGCATCTGTCAACACGCAGGCAAGCATCGTCGCCATATTAGGGCCAATCATACCAGCCCCTTTTGCTACCGCGGATAAACGAACCTCTCCCTGGCTGGTCTTAATACTACGATGAACGACTTTCTCGGACTTATCGGTAGTAAGAATGCCTCGCGCTGCTGCAAGAAATGAAACTGCGGTAGAACTCAATTGCTCACAACCTTTTTTTGCAGCGGGACCCATTTTATCCATATCCAAAAAGACACCTATAATCCCTGTGGACATCACCAACACTTGCGATTTGTCTATATTCATCTCCGCGGCCACAGCAGATGCCATCGATTCAACATCTTCTCTTCCTTGCTGCCCCGTGCACGCATTAGCGTTACCTGAGTTAACGACAATCGCTCTGCACGCGGCATAGGGTGTCAGGTCGCGACACCAGTGAACGGGCGCAGCACATACCAAGTTTTGCGTGTAGACACCCACACAAACAGCGTCCGTTTCGCTCGTAAATATCGAGTAATCTGGTACCGCTTCGTCAGTTTTCACCCCACTATGGTGACCAGAAAACTGATACCCTTGTGGTAATTCAACGTTCGCCATAATGATTTTCCCGCAGACTATAAAAGTGCCGTCGCTTCATCGTAGCCGCACATTAAATTGAAATTCTGAACAGCGGCTCCCGCGGCTCCCTTAATTAAATTATCGATCGCACTCACCACCACGAGCCTGTCATTGTTCTGAAAAACAGCTAGATCACAATAGTTAGTGTTCGCGACATTTTTCGTTTCAACAGGGTGATCAACCACTCGCACGAACTGCTCCCCGCAATAAACGTCTCGCAGCGCCGCGAACGCATCGTTAGCAGAAACACCATCATTGGGTTGAACGTAACAAGTAGTAAATATACCTCGATGCATTGGAACTAGGTGTGGCGTGAATAACACCTCACAATTCTCTTCTGCTGCGAAAGTGCAATACTGCGAAATTTCCGGAGCATGACGGTGAGTACCGATGCCGTAAGCCTTTACATTTTCGTTGGCCTCGCAATACTGAAACGCGGGATTAGCGTTTCGCCCAGCGCCGCTAACGCCGCTCACTGAGTTGACGATGATGTCGTTCGCCGTAATAAGTTTCTCCTTCAATAGTGGCGCCAGCGCCAATATAGCGGAAGTTGGGTAACACCCCGGATTGGCGACCAGATTTGCCTGCCGTATTTCGTCTCGATATAACTCGGGCAACCCGTAGGGAACACTCCCTAGTCGATCGCCATCAGGATGTTCGACGCCATACCATGTTTCATACACGGCAAGGTCGTTTAATCGATAATCAGCGCTGAAATCAACGACTTTAACGCCACCGTTCATTAAACTGCCCACCGTACTTGCTGAGGCGGCGTGTGGCAAACAGCTAAACACAAAATCGACCTCGGAACGAATCGTTTCAACGTCTAACTGCGTTAACGGCAAATCAAAGCAACCCGCCAACGACGGATGAACGTCTTGTATAGATAAATTGCCTTCTTGGCGACTCGTCGCAATTATCAATTCGGCACTAGGATGCCGCGCGAGGATTTTCAATAATTCAAACGCGGTATATCCCGTCGCCCCAATAACTGCAATTCTGGTTGTCATTTTATTACCCTCTATATTTCATCTGCTACCATAAAACAATGTGGTAGGTAAAACAGTATAGTGGTTTAAGCCACTTAACTTAACCTGTGAAATCTTCAAGAATTGATAGTAGCTGGGACAACACCATCGCGGTCGCTCCCCAAATCACTCCCTCTTTCACCTGAAACCCTGGCACATCAACGGGTTTCCAAGCGTACGCTAAATTGGAATACAATCCGAGCTTCAATTCACTTACTTTTACGAGAAAGATTGAATCCACCTCAACGTCGTCAGGTATTCCCTGTGAATCATCCGTCAGCGTGGCGACAAAAGGGAACATCAAATTATTGCTACGATAAACGAACACTGGTTCCAACGCTGCGACAACTGAGATGGCATCTGGGGCAATTCCGATTTCTTCATGTGTTTCTCTAACGGCGGCCATCTGCCACGACTCACCAGGCTCGACGCCTCCTCCCGGAAAACTAATTTGATTGGCGTGATGGTGCAAATCAGCGCCCCGTTTGGTTAGAGTAACCGACAAGTTATTGCCCTCTCCGTGTAGCAATATTAATACACCTGCCTGCCGCGTATTACTAGCGCAAGGCCCACGGTGTCGCCCATAGCAGAACGGGGGTTGCAGCTTGGAGTGTACCTGCGCCACGTCTCGATCACGCCAACTCACCGATGCGAAGTAATCAATCAACGCACTATTCATGCCGGACCTCGTAGACAGCATAATATGAATGATCGCCCTCAGTCGGAAAATGCTTTATGAATCGCGGATCACCGTCAAATCGATGTTCTCCCGCTACACTAAACTGGGAAATCAACAAGTAGTTAGCTGTAAACAGTTTGGCCGAGGATGCTATTTCGTCGTTACTCTGCTGGCGTAAGCCCCGTCGTCCACTGCGTACAGGATAAAGCGTCGTCTGCCGATTATACCAGTCGACTAATCCACTGGCATCTTGTGGCATATCCTTGCGCGTGACCACCTCAGCCCGTAACGCATTCCATTTGAAAGTCTGCTGTCGAACCGGTGTAATCACCACCGTTTCAGTGGGCGTATGCCGGCGGATCCATTGACAACACGCCAAAAAATGACGTTCAATTCGTAAACTCTCAGCGAGCTGTCGATGGGGATCCGAAATGGTTGCCTGGGGCAACCCCATCACGTCACCGCGAGGGCGCGGATCCCAGTAGCGGGCATTTTGAAACTCCCACACCGGCCAAACTACCATGACTGCAGTTGAGACCATCAGCGCCTTTACCACCACACCACCGCGAGCGGCCAACGCGTTGCCTAACGACACCCCGCCGAATGCCGCCGCCAGTGGCACTAATACGTCACTCGTCCGAAACCAATAAAAACGCAATAAAGAATTTTGCAACGGAGAATCTGCGTTCAGACCAAAATCCAACAGAATCCCCATCGCACACAAACCAATACTCAGTAATGCCAAACGTAATAAGACGGATAGATTTCCAGGTACGTGTGGCGCCGCACGCCACCACACTAGAACACCCCCCGCGACTAAAAAGCCAAATTTCAGAAGCCGCTCAAACTGAAAGCTTGAGAACAGCAGGTGATGGGGCAGCCGTACATGGACGGATATGTGGTTGGCTTGGTGAACAACCGCCGCCTCTGCCGGCCCACCTAAGCCCCAAACTGGCACAAGTCCGATCAACCCGATACACATTCCAATTACACCGGCAATCAACTCGCGGGTGTCAAACGAACGGATCTTAATTAACTCCACGGCGCGGTACAGCACTAACAACACGGTTATCCAACCACCAACCAACACGTGATAGGCCATCGCCGCACCCAACAACAACCACACGGATTTCCACTTTTTGCGAATCGCAAACGACAATCCAAAGAAGCAGAATCCGAAGGCAAGTCCTTTCGCCTCCAAACCTCCCACCACCCATTCACCGGCTAGATGGCAATTGGTTTGCAGCAGGAAGAACATCGCCCCACAAATGATTCCATACCCACATCGATGCCCGAGGGACCGCGATATTGAAGTCAACCCCCCCGCCAACAATATCCAAATTAGCCACCTGCCCAACCACGCTGTGGCGGTTAGTGAACAATACTTTGTCAACCATCCGATGGACCAATAGAAAGCAAGGTGCGCGTCAACGGAATTCAAGAAGAAATCTTGCGGTGCAAATGACGCATCCCAATAATGTTTCGCCTTCGTCAAGTAATGTGCTTCATTGACGTCCGGCGGTGGCCCGCCTGCAACCAAAAAAAAGAAACCCGCCAGCAGCAGCACTTCTACATAAAACCAAACCAGGGATTTCCGCGACTCAGACTCGGGTAAATAAGGTGGCATTCCTACTTACTAACTCCGCTTGGTGCGTCTAGATTGGCGATATCCTCAAAATCCAGTTTCAGCGATTGATATAATCGTTGATAGATCGGGAAGCGTTTGTCGTAATCTCGCTTTATCTTTTGTTGCACCGGTGTGACGCTCGTTTCCTTGATAACAGCCCTACAGGCCTGTTGGATATTCGCATAGGCTCCCGCACCAACCGCTGCTAATAGCGCCACCCCCAACGCGGGGCCTTGGTCCGTATTGATTGTCACCACTTTCTTCCCCAACACGTTGGCCTGCATTTCCCGCCACAATTTACTCTTAGCACCTCCTCCTGAAGTTCGAATCTGCCTAACTGGTACGTTCATGTCCTGAAAAATCTCCAAGCTATCTCGAAGCGAATAGGTGACGCCTTCCATCACGGAACGCACCATGTGTCCCTGGGTATGGGACATTGTCAGGCCAATAAAACACCCACGCGCTAAGGGATCACAATGTGGTGTCCTTTCGCCGGCAAGGTACGGCAGGAAGAATAGACCTTCAGAGCCCACGTTAACCTTCGAGGCCGCGCGGTTCATTGCCTTAAACGCGTCCGCTTTCCCTGTCGCCACTAAATTATCCGCGAACCACTGCAGGGAACCACCAGCGCACAAATTGACACCCATCATATGCCACTTGCCGCGTACGGCATGACAAAACGTGTGCAATCGACCACTTTTGTCGAATTCCATTTCATCACTGTGAACAAACGTGACGCCGGATGTGCCAATTGAAGTGGATACAATCCCGCTCCGGACGACTCCAGTTCCCAAGGCATTCGCCGCGCAGTCACCGGCACCGCCGACGACTAGGCAGTCAGCAGAAAGCCCCAATAGCTGGGCGGCCTTTTTAGTCAACGTCCCGGTAACATCCTCGGACTCAAACACTTCTGCAAACAAGCCCGTATCTAAATCAAGTTTATCCATGAGTTTGGTAGACCACTTACGACGTCCAACATCTAGTAGCAGCATCCCACTAGCATCACTAACATCAGTCGCGTAACAACCCGTCAACCGTCGACGCACGTCGTCCTTGGGCAACAGAACCTTGTGCAATCGTTCAAAATTACGGGGTTCATTATTGCGCAACCACAGAATCTTCGGCGCAGTAAAACCCGTCAATGCTGGATTAGCGACCATCCGTATTAACTGTGAACGACCGCCAGCTCTGCTTTCTATTTCATCACACTCGGAAACGGTGCGCTGATCGTTCCATAGTATCGCGGGGCGGATTACTTGATCGTCCTTGTCCAAAAACACGCTACCGTGCATTTGTCCCGATAACCCCAAAGCCTTGACTTGCGCCGCATCCACGCCCGATTTCAGAATAACCGCGCGTATCGTCTTTACGGTAGCACGCCACCAATGGTCTGGATTTTGTTCCGACCACATCGGTTTTGGATGGCTTAAAGGGTAACTCGCGGTAGCTTCGCCGAGAACTCTTCCTTGTTCGGTAATCAAAATTGTCTTAGTACTCGACGTACCAATGTCCACTCCTAGAAAGTAACTCATACTGCGCGTTTTTCCTAATTTCTAATGGCTTCGTTTATAAACATCAGACATAACAAATGTTGGTCTATAAACAAATCTATTTATCGAATATCATCTACGACGTTCGACAACAAACGGCGAGACCGCCCCGAGCAACCAGAGCATACTATCCCAATCCAATACATGGACATTGATTATGACGCATTCCGCTCTTTTATGCGACCGGCGTTATTTTGCGTCGATACCGAAAATAATATTTTTGTCTATTAAAATTCTCCACGATAACCTGCAACCCAGACAAACCCGAATTGCGGCCTTCATTGTGCTGTGTGCGATGACCATTTTTGCACATGCAGAAGACCCCAAGTCAGTGCTCAGCGTTCCACCGGACTGGCGGATAGAAAACACCACATACCCACCTGTCTGGGCGAAATCCCTCCCTTGGGAAGGCCGGATAGAACTGCGGTTTCCACCGGGGTTCTTCGAGCCAACAAGTAAGTTTTTTTGGTCCTACCCAATACTTTACCAACTGCGAGGCAACTGCATCACCAATGATGCGGAACTTAAACGAGCGTTACTCGACTACGATGCGGGATTGTACGGGGGGAAATACTTACCCAAACAAATCAACATCACCATTGAAAATCCAAAACCCAGGCAACGGGATCAACCTCAGACGGTGACTTTCAATGGTTATGACCCCTTCACCACGAAAAAGCCGCTAACAACCTATCTAGAAATACAACGTCGTTTTGACTCCCGTACCGACACAACCACCATATTGATTCTTCGCTCTCCGCGGCCAATCAATAACAGAGATGCCGTCTGGCAAACACTTCATCGCTTCCGAAAAGACGCCGGCTTTTAATGCCATCTACTCCTACCGTCCCCACTTAAACAGCATTTAATCATGCCAATCGTAAATCACACATCTCTCGAGACTTTAACGCGGTCAATATTCATGTCGCGGGGCTGCACACCCGAGGTAGCCAAACAGGTTTCAAAAAGTCTAGTTTTAGCCAACTTAAGCGGGCATGACTCACACGGTGTCGTTCGTATTGCTTCCTATCTAACTAATATGCAAAAGGGGATTTTACAACCCGCCGCAGAACTCATCGTTAATAACGAGACGGACTCCCTCATTGTGGCCGACGCCCAACAGGGTTTTGGGCAGGTACAAATGCCTGCTATCATTGAGCGACTCGCGACGAAGGCATCGAGACAGGGCGTTGCTTGTGGCGCCATGAAACGTTGTGGCCACATTGGGCAATTATCGCAGTGGGTCGAATACGCCGCGACGCAAGGATTCGCGGCTCTACTTACGGTCAATGACAATGGAGCGCTTCAAGCAGTTGCACCTCCCGGTGGCATACGGCCAACACTTAGCACCAACCCTATTTCGATCGCAACGCCAAGCGATCCTCATCCAATTCTGGTCGATATTTCAACGAGCATCGTCGCGAACGGTAAGATTTTAGTCGCCCATAAAGAAAACAAACAAGTACCCGCAGGATGGTTACGCGACGAACATGGTCGCCCAACAACTGATCCTGCCGTTCGATACCAAGATCCGCCGGGTTCGCTCAACCCAATGGGCGATTACAAAGGATTTGGGCTAGGATTTTTGCTTGACGTGCTCGTGAGCGGTCTTACTGGCGGATATTGCCCCCCTGCTCCCACGGATGCCGTTCCAGCCAATAACGTATTGATGGTTTTATGGGATCCCCAACATTTCCAAGGAGCCGCTCACATTGTAAGCGAAGCCGTGCGTCTTGAGAATTTTGTGCGGGAGTCGCCATTGTTAGACGCCGATCACCCCATTACGTTACCCCACGACCGTTCGCGGCAAACTAAAAGCGAACGCCGCCAAAATGGAATCCCGTTAGGCGATGAAATCTATTCACAAATTACCCAAATTGCAAACCAAAGTGGCATTACTTTACCAGCGGACTGGAGTGTCTAACTAGTATGCAATAGCCGGGTGATAACCTATTGCCTTTGTACTAATCCGATAAAATCCTTTGCCGGCTGTGATGTAAAGACGGCTCAATTCCGGTCCCCGCCCGAAACTAACGTTGGTTGGTAACTCGGGGGTTTCGATATAACCAAGCTCATCGCCTTGGGGAGAGAAGATCACAATCCCGAAACGTTCGGCGCTACGCACAGCCGCATAGATGTTTCCAGCCGTATCAACCGTCATACCATCAATTCCCAATTGCGCCCCAAAATCTACGAGCACCTTCTTGTTGCTCCATTGACCGGAGCGACGAATCTTAAAGGAATTTAACGTCATTCGCCCCATCTTAAAATCCGTTTCTATATCCGCCTTATCCGAGCCGTTATCAGTTTCAGCCACGTATACTGTCTTTTGGTTAGGCGAAAGAATGATCCCGTTGGGTTTGTCTATTTGATCTGTCGCGACTGACAGTTCACCGGCGACACTGTATTTAAACACATAGTAACGATCCAACTCGCGTTCTTCGGGACCAACATATTTTGGATCCGTGAAATAGATATCCCCCGCTTTAGAAATAACAATATCGTTAGGAGAATTGAGTTTCTTTCCGTTGAAAGAGTTCGCCACAATTTTAACTTTGCCGTCAGGAAGAAAGTTTACTAAGGCACGATGCCCTTTTAACGGCGACGCACAACACCCCATTAAATCTCCGCCACGAGTAAACATAAGTCCATTGCCCATACCGCTGTCGGGGCAAAACACGGTTGTTCTACCGGTACTGGGATTGAACATCATAACTCTCGCCGGACCAGACTCAAAGGGTTGAGCGAAATCCGAGAAATACATATTTCCGTCCGGACCGGCGGCCGCGCCTTCCGTAAAACCACCTTCCTCCCAAAGTGTCTCCAAAACTTCATCATTTATCAAAATTCGTTGATCACCTTCAATCAGAAGTTTCTGCGCGTCGACACTAATTGTCCAGCCCAGAGCCAAAGCGACGATAACTGTAAATTTGCGCATCTTGCCGAGTCCTTATAGAGTCCACGTTGATTTTTACCTTAGTTCCACATAAAGAGTATTCTACACGTTAACGCTATAAATCAACCTGTAATACTACCGCTTCAATCCGTTTAAAAATCGAATTCCACTGCACCACTCGAACCAACACTTTCAACTCTGCGGGCAATCGGAGTCGTTCTATTTCCACTCCAGCTTCATTATTAAAATAAAGTTCCAGTAACAGACTTCCCGTGCAGAGTGTCGCCTTCAGAGTTTGACCATCTTGATATATTTTGGGCAGGCTAAACGAAAACGTTCGGCCGATCGACGTCGCGGATATTTCGATGAGATATTCACTACCAACCAACTTTGCCTCGGCTTCGTTTCTGTTGCCTGAGTACTTCTCCGTCCGCATGATTGCTTCGACCATTTCCACTAGCAAATGGGCCTCACCCACTGTCTTTTCAACCGACGAACTGGCAGCATCTATTCCAGTCAGTGTTTTCGCCGCCGCTGACTCCGTTAACGTCTCCTCCCCAGTCTCATCGCTAGGCTGTCGGAGCGGTTTTGCAACCGATTGAATCACGACTGACGACCGGACCATCTCTGCGTTTATTCTGTCATTTTCTGGTATCCGCTTACCATCTTTTCCCTCCCTTCCTTTCACACCATCCAGAAATGTCAACAACGGTGAATCGGCATCCACCATTTTCAGCAATGACAACCAACCCCGGAACTCCGCGTTGCTAAGTGTGGACTCACCGCCAGTTTCCATGCGATACTTGACCGCTCGTAACCACCGCCGAGTTTTGCGTGGTAAATTCACCCGTTCGTTTACCACTAAACCGGTAACAAGTTGTTGCCGATGTTGTCGAATAATACGCTTCTTTTTGTTATTCAGACGATAACCATAATGGCGCAATATTTTGCCGGTCGCAATCAACAAGTTATGAATGTTGTGTCGTGAATACTTCACAAACGAAAAGGTAATATCGTCCGCGTACCGCGTATAGATGGCACCTCTTGTGCTGGCGGCCCCTGCGAGTTTCTCGTCCATGTTTTTGTTGACATAGTTACTTAACGCCGGGCTACTAGGGGCGCCCTGCGGAAGACCTCCTTCATGACAGGTCAAGCGGGTGAGGAGTGTCGCGGCAGACTTGTTAAATCCCGCGCCCCGAAAAGCACTCTTAACGCGATCGCTATTTGTTGCAGGAAAGAAATCAATGATATCAAGTTTGACAATAACTGCTTGTCCAGTGTGCTCAGCGGCATTATCAACAATCGAGTGCCCCTTACGGAAGCCGTGCACACGATCATGAATGGGAAGACGCTCAATTAGTTGCTGCAATAGTTTTCGTTGTAGTTGCTTCGTTGCATCGTCAGGTACGTGCAGTATGCGTTTACCGCCATTACGCTTGGGGATAGTCGCTGTTCGGTATTGCGCTTCATGTTGCACCAAGTTAGTCTTGGACATCTTTAGTCTGTTGGCGAGGTCATCAATCGATAGTTCGCGTCGACCTCCCCGCCCTTTAAAACATCTCAGGATTAATACCAGAACAATAATGAAGGTGACTACTAGCGGAGAAAAAAGCATCTCTCCTATGGAATCGAGCATATACGCACCAGAGTCCAAGCGATCATCGCAGTCGCGTAAAATTAGATTAAAAGCGAACCCGCTATACGCCCTGAATAATCCCTGACGAATAACGGGCTCGAACCGTTTTTGCCTTGCTATGGCCATGCCAATGCATAGCGGTTACCGTTTTCTTCGGGCAGGAGCGAAGCGACAACCAAAGAAAATGGTAACCGCTATGCACCCCAACTCCCTCAGACCACAACAAACACGGATGACGAAGCATCACCCTATATCGCCAAGGCACGGTGCGATTATAGCAATACAACATTTGTTTTGCAAATAATTACCTTGGTAAGCCCTACAACAGTTGGTGCGAAAGTGAAACGGATTGTGTTTGCAACAAATAGCGTATACTTAACTATATATTTTTACGCGTAATTGACTTACAGTCTCGGTACTAACATGCAAAAACGGTCTATGCTATCGAATCGCCATTTCCTATTTTTCTCATTTCTCGCATTGGCGATACTCAGCGCCGCCAGTTCCGCTGCGGAACCTCTACTGGTTACGATTTCTAAAGAAACAACCCGCATCACCGCGCCTCTGAAATCGAACGGGTATCCCGACTACGTCGGGGCCGTAAACGCCCAACAGAGTGCAGGAGTCACCACAGAAAACAATCTCGCCGTCACAATCTGGAATACCATCGGGACCGCACAAATGTCTCCCAAAATGGTCACGCCGTACTTCAAACATCTGAAGATGTCCCCCCCCTCGAATATCGCGCGGTATTACTTGGGTTACCACGAATGGTTTGATAAGACACAATTTACGGAAGAACAAACATCCGCGTTGACGCCCCAAGAAATCGATGTTCTTCGCAAAACAAAGAAAACGGATTATGAGATTTGCTTAGAACGACCGTGGACCTCCGCAGAATATCCTCAGATGGCGAAGTGGCTCAAATACAATCAACGCCTTCTTGTCAACTTTATTTCAGCTGCCAATCGTCGTTCACGCTTTTACAGTCCTTATGTCGTTGGCAGCGAACATCAAAAGCAGTCCCTTCCAGAATTGATCGGAGTACTACTACCTGCGGCCCAACAGTCAAGAGAACTTGCCCGTGGATTGCGTTTGTTCGCCAACAATCAAATCGCCACAGGTGACCTGCCGGCCGCGATCGCTACTTCCAATGCGATTCATCGTCTAGGACGACTTTCAAGCCAGGGCTCAACACTGGTCGAAGGATTAGTCGGCATCGCCGTTGACCGCATCGGATTTAACCTCGACGAATCAATCATCAAAAATGATAACGTGACAGATGCCCAACTCCAATTGTTAGACAAACACCTCCGTGCGCTACCCCCCATTTCCAGTCTAGCCGGCAAAATTGACGTGACCGAACGTTACATGTTTCTTGACACTACCATTTCACTGGCACGAAACGGTCCCCAAGCACTAGCAGGACTCAACGAAGATAATTCGTCGAGTCCCTCCCCGGCGTTGAACAACATTCTCAAAGGAGTAACCACAGCGGTAATTGACTGGGACCACATCCTCCGAACGGGTAATTATTGGTACGACGAAATTAAGAAGGTCAATTCAATCAAGTCGCCTCAGCAACGAAAGTTAGCTTCGGAGATGCTCGAGATTCGCATGACAGAAACTGCTCGTGCCGCATCCCATCCCGCATCGATTGCTAAACAAGTGCTGTTCAGTGGCAAATCTTTGCGAACAATTACCTCAAATCAAATCGCTAATATAATGGTGGGGCTATTGATGCCAGCGCTCACTGCAGCCGTTCAGGCCGAGACGCGCGATATCGCCATCCAGCGAATCACTATCACGTCGATCGCAATTACGAGATACCGGAACCAGCACGGGCATTACCCAGACAACCTCAGCGCGGTCAAGGGGTTATTTATAGATGAGTTGCCCCAGGATCCATTTACTGGTCGGCCTCTCAAGTATCTTCAAGATCCAAAAGGATTTGTGCTGTACAGTTTCGGAGACAACATGACGGACGATAATGGCAAAAATCGCACAGACCCTGACAACGCACATGGTGACTGGGATGACATTAGGTTTCAGGTTGGTCAAAAGACCAAACTACCCGCGAAAAGTCGTTGACTACTTTTTTAGGGCTATTCTTTTCGTTGCCTTGCTCCAAGGGAGCCCCATCTACAGGCCAACAAGTTCTTCGAACGTTCCATTGAATGAGTCTTCCTCAGACAACGTAAATTGCTCACCCCAGACGGTAGGCATGATACTGCAAGGCCTAATGCAGTTTTCATTCAATCCAGAGAATTCATTGAGCAAAATATCCTGTTGAGTTACGTAAAATACGCGTCGCAAGTAACACATCTCGTTTCCGGGCATCAAGGGGGCGTCAACGGTAAGTTTGGAATACCCTAACACCACCTGATTAGAGCTTCCGGTCAGCAGCGGACCACGCCGACTGCGCGCGTTTCGCACAACTGCGACTCTCACAAATGCGCGACCGCCAATCGGCTTGAGCCATAATATACTACGCTCATAGGCCAGTGGGAGCTCACGATCCCATTTTTTGAGGCTGCGTGGGGTAATTACTCGCCGCAGTTCAATTCTTCCGTCGCTGTGGTAAACCGTTCTTGTCTTCATAGATCACTCCTGATAACCTTGAACATCGCAAACACTTTAATAGTATTCGCGTTGGGTCGTATTTATGATTGGATAGGGATGCAGAATCCGTGCCAAAACTTAGTTTAATTTGTTGTTTCGGTCAGTGCCTTGGTTTTAGGTGTTATTGCGGATTCACAACCGAGGAACTTTCAACAAACAATTGTTGCAATATGAGACAGCACTGTTGCACATTGAGGCGTTTACTTCAAACCGGATTTTAATTCCACGTTACTAGGATACAATGCATGCCGACAAATTCGCCAACTCTGCCCATCGTCTTGGCCGGCGTTCCAAAGACCAACTACTCGCTCTATCACCGAACACGTTTTCTAGTTGGCGACCCCACATCCTTCATACAGCTCACCGGCACACCTGACGATCATACGATGTTCATTTGTCGGGATATTGAATTGCAGCGTGCCGCTCAATACGCTTGCGCCGACCGTGTCAGTTGTCCAGCAGACCATTCACCGGCCGCTGGGCTGTCTGGTGACCGTGAAACGGCCACCGCACAAGCTACCGCTGAATATTTGACGAAACACGCCGTTACGGAAATTATAACGGACCGCACTTTGCCTTTTATTTTTGCCTATCACATTGAACAAGCGGGTATTAAGATTCAATACAGTCCGACACTCGGCGTGATGGAGCGTCGTGCAAAGGACGACCAAGAAGTCCAATGGTTGCAAGATGCACAATCAGCGACCGAATCCGCAATGCGAGTCGCTTGTGAGATCATTGCAAATGCAACTGCCGACAAAGACGGTAATCTTTTGCATGGCGGTGAAATTCTTACATCCGAAATATTGCGGAGTATCGTTGATATATTCCTACTAGAACAAGACTACGCCAATCCACGGAGTATCATTGCCTGTGGACCCCTCGGTGCTGACTGTCACAATTACGGTACGGGACCCTTGCGTACTGAACAACCCATCATAGTGGATATATTCCCTCAGAATCGTCGGACACTTTACAACGGAGATTGTACCCGCACCGTCGTCAACGGCACCATCGATGAAACGATTCAACGCATGCACACCGCTGTTTGCGAAGCAAATTCAGCCGGCTGCTCCACCGTAAAAGCAGGCGTAACCGGCGAGGATGTTCATCGTGCAACAATCCAGGTCATTAAGGACAACGGATATTCCACTGGCCTACCGGGCCCGGATGACCCAATTTCATTTTGCAGTATGACGCATGGAACCGGACATGCAGTCGGGCTCGACGTGCACGAACCACCGCTGCTTGATTTTGGAGGACCAGAACTTATCGTCGGTGATTGCCTTACAATTGAACCTGGCTTGTATTGCCGTGCGATCGGTGGTGTACGTGTTGAAGACATGGTCATCACAACCACCGCTGGATGCTTGAAATTAAATTCCCTACACACAGGCCTCGACTGGTCCTAAAGGAATCGAACATATGAACCTCGTGTCGTTGATAGACCACGCAGTGCTTCACCCCACCGCAACTGACGACGACCTCGTGCGGGAATGTCTACTGGCAGCCAAGCTTGGCGTCGCCTCCGTATGCGTAAAACCATACATGGTGGCCCAAGCAACCGCGCTGCTATCCGAATCCAATGTCGCCGTGGGCACTGTAATTGGCTTCCCTCATGGAGGCAACCAAACCGAAATCAAGGCCGCCGAGGCGAAGCTAGCTTGTGAACAAGGCGCTGTTGAGCTTGACATGGTAATTAACATAGCTAAGGCTCTGGAAGAAGATTGGGATTATATAGCCGGCGACATACAAGGCGTGTTGAACGTCGCGGCAAACCAGAATGCCCTGCTTAAGGTGATCTTCGAAACGGACTATATTACCTCAGATAACGCCATACAAACACTTTGTGAGATTTGCTCACGACTTGGCGTTGGATTTGTCAAGACTTCAACAGGTTTTGGCTACACTAAACAACCCTCCGGCGACTACAACTATCTCGGAGCGACTCTAAATCACATTAAATTGATGACCAAACACTCTGCCAGCCACGTTGCAGTAAAGGCATCCGGTGGAATACGCACTGCTTCGGCAGCCCAGGCCATGGTCGACGCCGGCGCCTCGCGCCTCGGCACTAGCGCGTCTCAAGCGATTGCTGATGGGGAACAATCCTCCGAGGGTTATTAGACAATCTGGGGGAACGCCCTGTATCACATGAACGCAATTGAAATAATTCGAAAGACGCGCGACCGACGCGAGCTTACAAAAACCGAGATCCATTGGTTTGTTGACTGCTTCGTGCAAGGTGACGTCAGTGAACCGCAAATGTCTGCCTGGGCCATGGCAGTCACGATAAATGGCCTTACGCCAGACGAAACATACCATCTCACCAATGCAATGTTTCAGTCGGGGCGAACCCTTGGAATTCAATCAGATTCCCTTTTGGTTGATAAGCATTCCACTGGGGGCGTGGGGGATAAAACATCGTTGATTTTGGCGCCATTGTTAGCTTGTTTTGACGTAACCGTGCCAATGATTTCGGGACGTGGCTTGGGGATAACTGGTGGCACGCTAGACAAACTCGAAGGCATTCCTGGATTCCGAACGGATCTGAACCCCGCTGCCATTCAAGTGGCTTGTAACACAATCGGATGTGTCATTACCGGCGCCACGAACGACATCGCACCTGCAGACTCCCTGCTCTATTCGCTGCGCGATATTACCGGCACGGTTGCGTCTGTTGAATTAATCACCGCCAGCATACTATCGAAAAAACTCGCCGAGGAATTGGACTGTTTAGTATTCGATGTAAAATGTGGTGGTGGTTCATCGATGAAATCAATCGATCAAGGCCGGCGACTAGCCCGCTCGTTGATTGATACGGGTAGACGATTTACCATTCGTTCGCGAGCGGTTTTAACCGACATGAATCAACCTCTCGGTAAAGCCGTCGGTAATACGGCAGAAGTAGTTGAGGCGATTGAAGCGATGACAACCGGCAAACCGTCGGATCTTGTTACACTCACCGCTCAACTTGCGTACCACGTGCTTGCGCTCGCCAATGTCACAGCTTCTATTGAACAAATAAACGATGTAATTACCAACGGCGAAGCTCTGGCGAAATTTGAGCAAATGGTCCAACACCAGGGTGGCCAACTCGCTCAATTACCCCCGATCACGTGGGCACCTGTCAATTCCCCAATGACTGGCGTTGTCGCAAGCATTGACTGTGCACGTTTAGGAAACCTGTTGACGAACATGGGCGGTGGTCGCCTACAAAAGAACGACAGCTTGGACCATCGCAGCGCGATCAAAATCGACGTTTCAGTTGGAGAACGCGTCCAACGGGGCCAGATCATTGGTCATATTTGTCACGATGTACCGGAAGAGTTCTCCAGCCAACTCATCTCGTCATTTAAATGGAGTGATACTCCTATCGCTCCATTATCTTTGATCCTCGAAACGATAGATTAATACGCGACGAACAACTGAAAGTCCAATCCATGTCATCCACAAATAACTATTCCGCATTACTAACCGCAGCCTGTAACGCGATGAAGAACTCTCATAGTCCATACTCTAAATATCCAGTCGGCGCTGCGGTTCTTGACAGCGGTGGTTTGATTTACACAGGCTGCAATGTTGAAAACGCGGCCTACGGAAGTACAATTTGCGCCGAAGCAGCTGCGGTTGCTAATGCATTCGCCGCGGGCTCCACGAGGCCACTCGTGGCAATAGCTGTCATTACCTCAACAGCCGGAATGCCCTGCGGTAATTGCCGTCAGATATTAGCCGAAGTTGCGCCTGATTGCCAAATTTTTATCGCAACACCCCAAACCCTAGCGACGCCCCTGGAAACTACATTATCGGCGATTCTCCCAAACCCCTTCACGCGTTTAAGCTAACGCTATCTTGGGGGCTTGCGAAGCAATATTCGTTGCTAACTCAAAAGCATTAGCAATCTTTAACACATCTAAATCTCGACGAAACCCGCCGATAATTTGGACACCGACCGGTAGGCCGTTTGACGTAAAACCTGCGGGAACAGAGATCGCTGGCATTCCCGTTGCTGTAACGAGATAACATGACTGCATCCAATCGATGTAGCTAGTGAACTTCGTGCCCTCAATTTCGCTGACAAATTGATCCTCAATATTAAACGGTGGCACTTGCGTGACCGGACCCACCAAAAAATCAAACTGCTCGAAAAACTCCGACGCTCTGTCAAACAATTCTGTACGCCAACGCTGTGCGTTCGCGATATCTTCTCCACTCAACTTTTTCCCTTCCGAAATATTCCACAGAACCGTTTCCTTCATTTGCTCACGATGTTGATCAACTAACCCTCCAAACTTCATTGCAAATCGAAAGCCACGAAGTATTCGAAACACGTCATTGGCTTTATCGAAATCTAGGCATGCGTCAACAACCTCACAACCCAACTCCGTAAATATCCGCCGTTGTTCTTCGATGACTTTCACCACCTCGCGGCACACTGGCAGCCCACCAAGTGTTGGCGCGAAAGCAACACGTTTCCCCCGCAAATCGATATCCAACGAACCCAGAAACTGCTCGCTTGGTTCCGTAATACTCAAAGGAACTCGGGGGTCGGGCCCCGCTATCGCAGCGAGCATCAAACTAACGTCTTGCACGTTCCGCGCCATCGGGCCCTGAACTCCAAACGAAAACCACGCGTTGTCACTGGGCCAGGTCGGCACACGTCCCGTCGATGGCCGAAAGCCAACAACGTTACAAAAACTAGCGGGGTTGCGTAACGATCCCCCCATATCACTTCCATCCGCAATGGGCACCATCCGAGTCGCCAGCGCCACCGCCGCACCACCGCTGCTACCGCCGCACGTTTTTTGTAAGTTGTAGGGGTTCCGAGTTGCGCCAAACACTTCATTAAACGTCTGAGAACCAGCCCCAAACTCAGGAGTATTCGACTTCCCGATTGAAACCGCCCCGGCCGTCCGCAAGCGTTGAACAATCAACTCGTCGCTGTCAGGGACGTGATCCTTATAAATCGGCGAGCCAAATGTTGTTCGTATTCCTGCCGTACTAAACAAATCCTTATGAACCACGGGTAAGCCGTGTAAAATCCCAAGGGGCCTTCCTTTCGACTGATGCTCGTCTGCCTCAATCGACCATTGGACAGCCCGCTCAACATCCAAAGTCACTATTGCATTTACCTTACTGTTTACACGTTCAATCTGCCGCAAGTGTGCGTCGAGCACGGCGCGCGCAGAGACTTCCCCCGCCGTTATTAAATTTCGCAATTCAGTCGCCGACTTCAGATGTAACATCAATTAATACTCCACGCGAATTGTCGCGCGTGATTCACAGTAACGACGATCACCATTTGATAATGTCCCATGGCACTCCGTACAACATCCCAGCAAAACAAGCGGTCATAAAGGCCGCCAGCGTGCCGCCGAGCATCGCACGGACAGCAAGTTTGGCGAGATCCGAGCGACGCGAAGGCGCAATCCCACCGATACCGGCAATCTGAATACCAATCGATCCAAAATTTGCGAATCCACATAACGCATAGGTCAAAATTACCGTTGTCCGCTCGCTCAACGCGGTCTCCGCATTTTGTTGCATTTCCGCCAAGTTTTGATAGGCGATAAACTCATTGGCGAACAACTTATAACCCAGCAACTCACCTGCTATGTAACATTCTTCCCATTGAATTCCCATCAACCAAGCCAAGGGCGAAAAAACCCATCCCATGATCGAAGCCAACCCCCACTGGAAATCAACCTGTCCTTGTTTCCTAAACGTATTGACTATACTTTCACAAATTTCCCCAAGAAATCCGACTAACCAATCCACACCCGCGAGTAAGGCTAGAAATGCGATCAACATTGCGCCGACGTTAAGGGCCAACGTTAATCCATCGCTAGCGCCCCGTGCAGCCGCGTCCACAACGTTAACTGGCTCGCTATCGGTCTTTTGTATGGTGACTCCCCGCCCTAAAGTCAACGGCGTCTCCGTTTCTGGTTCCAGCAGCTTAGCAATGACTAACGCCGCCGGCGCGGAGATCACCGACGCACTGACTAAGTGCGTTGCATCTATCCCTATTCCGATGTACGCGGCTAAAATTCCTCCGGAAATCGTCGCGAATCCGCCTACCATCAAAGACATCAACTCCGACTTAGTCATCGCCGGCACGTAGGGTTTGACCACCAAGGGTGCCTCCGTTTGACCGACAAATATATTGGCCGCTACAGCCAGCGTTTCCGCTCCGGAAGTGCGGAATGTTATCCGCATCGCCCAAGCCAAGAATCCAACTAGAGGTTGAATGATCTTTAAATAATACAGTACCGCCATTAATGAAGAGAAAAATATTATCGTCGGCAAAACCTTAAACGCGAAGAAAAACTCTGTGTAATTATTACCGAACACCATCTCTGAGCCTACATCCACAAAATTCAACATCCCCGCGAACACCCCACCAATAGCGGTGAACAGTTCGTTTCCTTCCTCGGTGCGCATGACAAATAACGCGAGTAGGAATTGTGCTAACAAGCCACCGCCGACAATTCGCCAATTGACATGTGAACGATTTTTACCCAATGCCAAACCGAGCGACAACATTACGAGCAGGCCTACGCAACTAATTAAACGCGGAAAAATATCATCCATCGGTATACAGTCCCCTGTTGGGTTCCAAGTTTAATGTTTCCTGCTAAAAAGCAAAAACTGTTTTGCCATTTTAAAACTACGCTGTGCCAAAATATCGATCGCCCGCGTCGCCCAGACCAGGTCGAATGAAACAATTATCATCCAACCGATCGTCGATTTTACAAATCGTTAAGTCCACGTCACCATCGAATTCCTGCACCGCCTGGATACCTTCGGGTGCCGCGATAACGCACCCCACCTCGACCTGTTCTATTCCGAACTTCCGCAACGCCTCGACCGCTACAACAACGGAACCACCTGTGGCGAGCATGGGGTCAAGAATTATCGCGCGATCTACAGGTGCTTGCTCGTCGAGTTTGTTATAATACCATATTGGTTTGGCGGTCTCTTCGTTTCGATACATTCCTAAATGAATCACCACCGACTTTGGCAACAACTCAACGAAGGGATCAACCAGTGCTAAACCAGCTCTCAGGATTGGAACTATCGCAACACTCGTGTGCATACGAAATCCCTCGGTCGCTTCCAAGGGTGTCTGAATAACGCTGGCTTCCCCGGCGATATTTTTTGTCATCGCCACGGCCAAAATCTGCCCAAGATGTCCAAAAGCGGCGCGAAACTCTTGCGGTGTTGAACATCGTTCCCGCGCGATTGTCATATAATGATCTAGGACCGCATGTTGTAACTCGACAACGTTTCCCATTCGGTATAAATGCCCCATAAAATGGTTACATCAACTAACATAATTGGCTATGCTAATAATGATAGTTTATTTATGAATGTATCCATAGCTTAAAAAAGACGGCAATTTTTCGGCTTTCTATAATGACTCCCAACTAACCCCCTTCCTAGCAAACGGCGTCGCCATGTCCCTAATCTCAAAATTCAAGAGCGCCACTTTCGCATTGCTAATAGCATTTACCACTCAATCCGTAACTGCCCAAACAACCCCCTCAGAGCTGCTTACAAAGTATTCGCCGGATAATATCGCGGCGGCACATGAAATTTGGCACGTCAGCACGCGGGGTTTAGCACAATATGACGAACTCGAACAAGACGTTGCTAAAATTGAGTACTTACAACTCGTTTCCGGTAAATGGAAACAGAGAACGTCGAACGATTTTAACGCAAGCCAAGGCGTTGATACATGCTTTCTTATTCACGGTAGCCCCGCCTCAGCCGAACTTGTCCTGCAGGTCACTCTCGACGTTTATCAACACATTCGACCTGTCGTCACTGATGCCCATAATTTTCGCTATGTCATATGGTCTTGGCCAGCCGATCGCCAAGTTGGTGGAATTGTCAAGGAATTCAAGGACCAAGCTATTCGTTCACAACCCCAAGGTTTTTACTTGGCCCGTATTGTAGATAGTTGTCGAGCACGTAATCGAACTCTTATTGTTGGTTATAGCATGGGTGCACGCGTTTCCGCGTGTGCCTTACATTTACTCGGGGGTGGTTCTAACCCCTACACTCCTCAACTAAAACCGCAGTCCGATCAAAAGGTATCGTATCTTACCGTCGGTGGGGCCATCGACCAAGATTGGTTAGAACCAGGAAAGTATTTTGGAAATGCCCTAACCGTCGTGGACCAATACCTCAATGTGCATAACCCGGCAGATCCGCTACTCAAACGCTACAAGAAGCTATCACCTAAAAACACCGATCCAGGGGTCGCGATCGGCTACCGTGGTCTGACAAATCTTGGCACACTTAAGTCGTTTGGCATTCCCACCACGCAGATGAACGTAACGCATGTGGCTGGCAAATCACACGACATCCGATACATCACACGGGACGTCAATTTAATAAAGGAAATCTGGAACAAGAGTTTCCCACGTCGCAACAACTAACGTTTCCTAAGGAGCAGCGGCAGCTTTAGCTAATTCCTGTTGCTGTGCCGATAAACTCGGATTTGGTTCGGACGCTCCTTCAGATTTTCCCAATATCCACTTGATCCCGCCAAGCAAAGACTGCTGATAGGTTGGGTTGTTCCACACATCCTCGCGGTGCCCCAAACTCATGTGAAACACCTTGCCTTCACCATAGCTTTTGCACCAACAAATAGGAACGTGTAGAGGGCGTTTGAGCGATGTCTTTTGCATATTCAAACTCATCAAGACGCGAACTTTCTGTGGTTGCCAATTCTTAAATTGGTAAATTTCATCCTTGATCGTAAACTCCGGTCCCCACGCTTTCACAATTGGGTGGTCCGGTTCATGGTTGGTAATTGTCACCGTGGTATTCGCTGACCAAGGGTGTCCATTAAACGACCCCCCGATCATATCCCAATACGGTTTGTAGTCTTTGAACGTATCGGCTGCGGAATGTGTCCCAATAAAGCCATGATTCTTTTGCTTAAGCCAAGTGTTGAAAAAATAGTCCAAAGTTGCTTCGTCAATCGGAAGTTTTCCCGTGGTATAGAACATCACAATATCATAATGCTGCAGCTTTGCTTGCGTAAAATCTGCCTTGACATCTTGCGAACAGTCGACCCGAAATAACTTTGAGGAAATCCCAAGTTCCGTCATCACCCGTTCACAAACCGCCAAGGGCTTATCACCGCGTTTAACACTGCCATGCACAAATCCGGCGCTCTGAGTAACAAAAAGGATCCGTGCCGGTTTGTCACTCGCCTGCAACGCACTAAAACCAAAATTTAACAACAACGCCAACGTAACAATTCCACACATGCTTCTAATCGCTAATCGTCTCATGCCAATTTTTCCCTATTTTAAACTCTCAAGTATTAATGAAATACCGCGGTTCAGAATACCATCTAACGGGCAATGGGGCAATTAACCGATGCTGCGTAAGCGGTATTGTACTTACACTCGGGCGTATCAATACAATTCCCTCTTACCAAACCCCCTAAACTTCCGTTGCATAGCTGAAAGCACTTGAATTTCGCTTTGCTACAGCGAACAATACTATCTCAACCGATTTCTAAGTTGGTAATCTACATTCTGAGGTTAATGGTTTCCTATGGTAAAACAATGTATTGTTTCGCTTCTGCTCATCGCAGTTTTATTCGCTGCTACTGGCACCGCGATCGCCCGCCCTTTTCACGAAATAGGCGAAGACGTGGGTACCGCTCTACGACTTGAATCCGCCGCCACTCTACCGACGCAGCGGGAAGCAGCCATAATTAAGCTTACTGAATTGTATCGCGAAATCATGACGGACCGGCGACTTCTGACCAGTCCCACTCTGAACAAATACCGCGTCAAGGTACGTGCTCGCCTGCTTAATATTCTAAAATCCTTGGAGTACGCCGCGCGTCATAAAACCGTAAATAAATACTCAGACCAGACGTCATCTCTGCTGTATGTTTTGCAACAACATTTGCACCGCAGTTCCACCGCCCTGGGTGGCGCTAATCGCATGCTTCAGGGGAACGCCGCTCAAGGCGTCCCGGATTACGGACCGGCTCTAGTCAACCTCATCAAGACGACGATCTCACCCCAATTCTGGGATATTAATGGAGGGCCCGGCGTAATTGTTTATTATCCGCCGTTGAGGATATTAGTGATCCGTGCAACTAGTGAAATTCATTATAAAATTGGCGGTTTGCGTTAATCCTAAATCCGTTCCCCGCCAGCTGACTTCGCGGCCCTATACCGTAAAACGCCCCGGCTATATAATGCGGCGAGATCAGCGCACCTTTACCGCACCAATAACGGGTTTTTTTTTGTCGACACCATTTCTCACAATCACTGCCGACGCTTTAGTCAAAGAATTTGAGTTATTCTTTGATTGGGAAGAGCGTTACCAATATCTAATTGAATTGGGCAATGCAATGGATGGGTTATCGCTTGAGTACCAATGCGAGGAAAATCGCGTCCAGGGTTGCCTCAGCACAGTTTGGTTAGTATGTCAAAAATCACCGGACAACCCAAGGAAACTAGTATACCTCGCGGACAGTGATTCTCAGCTAGTCAAGGGACTCGTTGCTATTCTCGTTCAGCTTTACAATCAAAAGACACCAGATGAAATTTTGCTACTCGACATTGTCGATGTCTTCGCGAGAATCGAGCTCACTCAACACATCAGCCGCTCCCGAGCAAACGGTGTTCACTCCATGATCGCTCGAATTAAAACGCTAGCGTTAAATCACGCAACTATTCAAAACCCTTAGTGGGACGTTATTTCACACCCACCTTTGTCGATTTAATTTCGATTTGTTGTGGCATCCACAGTGCTGTTATTATGGCGATTAGCGCCCAAACCTCCAATCCAACATGCGCCGTTACGGCGGGTATGCCATCGATGTACTCTAGAGGATTCGATGCCATCAGGAGCAACAACACGCCGGCGCAGCCCAGCAACGACCTGACTATTCCATAATGACGCTGCGCTACAAATCCGCTGATCATGATAACCGCAAAGGGAAAACCGATCGTCAACCAAGGATTTTTTAATCCAGCGTGTAACGGCCAGTGAAGCAGCGAGTTACCATACAGCAAGTCAAAATACTTATGATTTTCCAAATACGTGAATTGCAACGCAGCAATACTCAATCCAGAAATGATACAAACCGCCACGATAGCAACTGCGTAAATAGCCAATGCCAGGGCCACCATCCCCTTGCCCCGTGGTTCAATTGCTCCCTTTGACATCCCATGCAATTTAGCTTGTGACCGCACCAATCCTAGAGGCGACGTAAGGATACTGATCGGTAAAACAAATGAAACAATCGCGAGCAAAATACCACGCCTCCCAGTGTGCGCCTTCAGCGTATTGGGGTTTGCGAGGCCTCGTAAACGCCGACATTCATTAGTCACACTGTGGTCATAACTAAATAGCAAACTACAAAGCAATGTGCACGGAAGGATAGCAAGGATATTGCTGCCGAGTATGTGGATGACTCGCCCCGTTCCTGACGCCAAGTACAAACCCGTGACTTCAATTGCTTCTAATAATAAGTAATCGACCAGGATCGCAAATCCACAGAATAACGCGGCAGCCGGTGCAGCTAAACCTCGCCAACCCTTGCGGCGATAAAGCGACCGGCTAACGCATAGCAAAAACAACTGGGGAATTAACAACCACAACACGCTTAACGACTGCGAAAAATGGGATAGCTCTTGTCCAATTCGTTCCATGGCAAATTCTACGGGTTTTGATGATATATCAAGAAACTATTGGAGATTCGCTCGCAGGTAGCGTTCCGCCAATATTCGATTATCGAAACTCTTTAACTCTGTTTTTACGTTTCTGGGAACAAGTTTCAATTCGGCGACTGTTTTTGTGATCCATTGTCGAGCAAATTCCGGATTATGAAATACTCCACCCATTTTCTGAAAACGCCCATTTACAGTAAAGCCAATCATGACTGTAACATGAGGAAATTCTGTAAGCGGGTCGACATATGGAAGTTTCGGTAAATATTGCCTCAACCGCGTTTCTGTCATTGCAAGGTCTGCTTCGAAATGTTTCGCATATAACTCACGATGCTTCGGTACCGTGCCGTTACCCACCACACGATATCCACCATCAAGCGGTCCTAGTTTTTGCAGATCCTGCACGTAGGCGTTGAATTGAGTACGTCTCGTTTTCGCCAAATAGTGCGTCAAAGCCCACGCGGACGCATAGCCTTTGGAATCTAACCGAGACGCCAAAATGGTTTCCGTTAACCAATCTCCCGGGGACTTAGTTACTTGTGTGCTAACCTGCAAAAATTGTTCCAATTCCATCATGCGAAAATCATTGACCTGCCCCGCTCCCTTCCATCGCATATATTTCCCGGTCGTCGTTGGCGAAAGGTATTCGGCGATTCCCTCGGTAATCCACATTGGCCAGGCGGACATCCTTGTTTGCACACCGATATTGTGCAGTAGTTGGTGCACTCCTTCATGGGCGATCGTATTTATCTTTTGCTTTAACGCCAGTTCGGGTTTAATGGAATTCAAACGCGACTCTTCGTGCATGACTACGCGGTTAGTTAGCGTGTGATAATATGCAATCATGCCATCGGGAATTTTGCGATAACGTCTGAACTCCTCCTCAGTTTTAAACATGACCACCACCAACGGAACTTCGGGTTGGTGAACCGCAAGGCCTAAGTTCTTCATATAACCAATAATCCCTGGCGTCATCATTTCGAGAATTTTGCTCGTTGCCGTGGCGAAGTTTTCCGAAGTGTTGTAGATGTAGATATAATGCGCGGTTTGTTTAACTCGGAAACTCGGGAATTCGTGTTCGATTAGTTGTTTCCCTAATTGAACCATATCAGCCTTTTCAAAAGATTCATCAACCATAACCGCTTCCCGTTGGTGACGGGCAACCAATTGTCCATCAGGTAGCAAAACAACGCGATTTTCACCAACGTTTACTTGCACGCGAGCCAGAACCTGATCCCCATAGCGATCTCGCGTGCGTACAACGGCGCTTTTCCCTGCCGCTACTTCACCCGGCGGGATATCCAGGCCGTATCCCCGCACATCTAATATCCGGCCTATCGGTTGCCCTAGGACGACATTTTCCGCTACCATCGGGAAATGACTAGCGCTAATCAGGAAAACGACCTTTAGTATTGATTTGATCTGTATTTTCACTGCTTATTCATCCCGATTTTGGCGGTAAATCAAATTTGCCCATGTCCCGTCCTGAAGCCTCAGAAACCCTGTTCGACAATCTAGTTAATTGTACACATAATCGGTCAAAACGATGCCTTACAGCAACGGAATCTTAAGTTTCCGTAAAAGGTCCGAACAGTAATTACGCTCTACGTCCAAAAAAAGTTGAGACGGTCAACCACGATGCAGTAACAGCAAAAATCGTAATAATTGATATAACACCCCCTAAAACCACGGCAATGCCCTATATTTCCTATTTACACAACGAAACGTTCCGACCTCATCGTGGTTTAATGGGTATATATTATTTAACAGGGATTTTTTGCGCTGTTTTTGCTTTTTGCCAACAACCCATATTTTTCCCAATCTACTTGTAATACGTAATAATCCAACATTCCCGCAATCCATTAGCTAAACCCGTCGCTTTGCATCGCAAAATACAACTTTTTTCACCTATTTATAGTCATCCATAATCGTTTATCCTATGCCTTGCATGGGGGCCCTCCAAAAGAGGACTGCGTTTATTGACTGGAGTTTATCAAAAAGATGAATCGAAATAGTTTCACAATGCTGTTGATTCCCGCCCTTCTTATCACCATATTCTCGGTTAACGAGTCTACCGGCGCAGAGCAGACCACAACAAAAGCGGGGGCAGAAGACCAAATACTCAGTGTATTGCTTTCTCCTCAACACAAGTCCGAACTAGCATTAAGTTCACATGTTGTACAACAGCTGACAGCATTACATTCGCGGCGCGTTGTGTTATTCAACGAACTTCATTCCAAGGATTCACGTACTCAACGCGAAATCGCGAATCAAGAATTCCAGCTTCAAACCAATCAACTCGCGTTGTCTTTGCTAAACGTTAGTCAACGCGGAACAGTCAACCAAATTCAACTCCGTCAAGTCGGTTTGCGATCGTTATTGCGACCCGAAATCAGAGCGACTCTGGCATTGAACGAATCTCAACTGCAGCGTATTCAAAACCTTAGTCAACAACGCGTACAGCTATCGCAAGGTGCAAATGCGATTGAGCAAACACAATTATTTGCAATGGTTGAGCGACGAATCTACGCAACATTAAATAACAACCAACGACAAATTTGGTTGCGACTCATTGGAACTGACCAAGTGCCCGTAGCCTTAGTCCAAGATGAGTCACCACAGGAAACGGCCCCTGACGAATCTGCTTCCGCAGATACGCCGCCGGCAACTGAGACACCAGCAAAACCTGCTTCCACGCCCCCCACAGAAGGTACTGAACCCATAGAAGGCACGACCACGGAACCTGCGCCAACCAAAGACGAACCTCAACCAGTTGTTGAGTCGAAAACGGAACCCACAACGGAACCCACAACGGAACCCACAACGGAACCCACAACGGAACCCANNCACAACGGAACCCACAACGGAACCCACAACGGAACCCACAACGGAACCCACAACGGAACCCACAACGGAACCAAAAGTCGACAACAAGAGTCAAACGATATTGAATGCGGAAGGTGAAATCGAAATTCGATTCGCATTTACCTTTACACCCTGGAAGGATGTTATTGTCTGGTTCGCAGAACTAAACGAACTGTCATTACAAATGGACGGCCCACCACCGGGCACACTCAATTATTCCGATCCTCGCTTCTATACACCCGCTCAAGCCATGGATGTCATGAACGGTATGCTTCTGACTCGCGGGTACACGTTGGTACGTCGAAATCAACTATTAACCGTAGTAAATCTTGAAAACCCAATACCGGAAGTCCTCGTTCAATATGTCCCTGTTTCAGAACTCGACGGGCGAGGAGAATACGAACTCGTCAAAACCCTATTCCAACTCGTAAAAATGACACCTGATGAAGCAACCAGTGACTTACAAAAGCTAATTGGCCCCCAAGGGAAGCTGTTTGTTTTTGCGGCCGCTAAGCAAGTGCTCGTGCAAGAAACAGCCGGACGACTGCGTACAATTCGTGACGTTATTGAGGGCGTTGAAAAACCCCGAACCGACCTTGCGGGTAAGGTCCTCGAAATCAAGCTCGAATTTGCTCCCGCCGAAGATATTCTAGCTGTCGCCCGCACGATGCTAGGAATGGGTGAGGAAGATTTCTCAACAGAGGGTCTCAATTTTGCGGTCGACACACTAGGCACGCGAATTTTTGCTACAGGTGAGCAGGACAAACTAGATATCCTGCAAGATTTGGTGACAAGGTTAGATATAGATCCACTTGCTGGAGTAGAAGGCACAGCTCCACTGGAACAACCTCAACTCCAAACTCATCCTATCAGCGTAGCTGATCCGGATACGACATTTCAGGTGCTGCAGACAATGCTGGCCGGCTTGCCCGATATCCGACTCGCGTTAGACCCAACCACAAACAAGGTAATCGCATTTGCCCGCCCAGCCGAACAGGCTCGCATTCAAGCGACGATACGTGAACTTGAAGGCGACGTACCAGTCTTTGAAGTAATTTCACTTAAATCACTCGACACGGAAATGGCCTTGGTGATGATCGCCAACATGTTTGGTACTCAAGTTGCCGAGGGTGAAGCGCCGCCCACGACTGGACCCAAGGTAACCGCGGACCCTGTAACAATGAAGTTGTTCATACGTGCTACAGAAACTGAACTGGCGTTAATTCGCACCATGATTGACCGACTTGAGGCTGAAAACACGACGCCGCAAGAGGGCAATATTCGAATCCTACCCTACACCGGTGATAAAGCGTTAGAGGCCGTCGAGCGAGCCGAACGTTTCTGGCAAGGAAACAATAAAATTCGCATCGTGACGCCAGAAACACGATCAGAATCTACGATTGAACAACGCGAGACCAACCCTAAGCCCACACCCAGTGTTCCTCTGAAAAACACGCCTGCCGAAACAAATATTCGAGCCCAAACAATGAGGAAGACAGCAAACTCGTTGCCCCCTGAGCTTACCTATTTCGTAACGGCGCAACTGGAGCAACAAGACGCCCCCAAGGCCTCTGAAACCAAAGCGTTTCCGGGGCTTTCCGCTGATGAAATCCGCGTGGAAGTCACAAGCGAAGGGATTATTCTTTATAGCAATGATATACAGGCACTTGATGCGTTTGAGTCGATCGTGCGTCGCCTAACACCTCCCAATTCCCTTGCATCGGACAGGCAAATCACAATTTTCTATCTGAAATATTCCAAGGTCGACGTCGCCAAATCATTGCTGCAGCAAATCATGTCTGGCGGCGAAGACGATGGCGGATTGGGTTCACTCGTAAACGATGCGACGACTAGCATGATGGGTGGGGGCTTGATGGGGATGCTATTAGGTGGAGCCGGAGGTGGTGGTGACGCAGAAGGATCAACATTTAGTGCATCCGGTACGGTAAGTATTGTCGCCAATCCACGACTTAATGCCTTGATTGTTCAGGCCAATGACGAAGACCTCCAAATGATCGACGAATTACTAGGAGTAATTGACCGCGAGGGTAGCGAAACCGAAATCGAAACCTCCGGCAAACCACGTCTCATTCCCCTGACTTATACTGATGCGACCGAAATATCAGCTGTCCTAAAAGAAGTCTATGCCGGTCGCATCACCGGCGCTTCCTCTGGCGGGCAACAACAGCAACGAGGTGGGCAGGAAGATATCATGCGGCAGATGATGCAGAGAATGGCCGGTGGCGGTCGTGGCGGAAGCGGCGGTGGCGGCGGAAGCAGCGAAGTCAAAAGTGAACCACCTAAGATGACAATCGGCGTTGACGCGTCGAGCAACTCGCTAATCATCGCAGCGCCAGAACCGATGTTCAAGGAAGTCCAAGAGTTAGTCATGGCATTAGACCAAGCGGGTACGCAGACACAAGAGTCTATCGAAGTCCGCACGCTGCACCTTGCGAATCCCGATGTCGTAAACACGGCGTTACGAGCCATTCTTGGTGAAAACGTAACGGCGGGCAGTAGTTCTGGTGGAAGCGGCGGCGCAAGTACCCGAGGTACTTCAACTGCTCCTTCGGCTGCAAACATTGATGCGATTCGCCAACGAATGGAAATGTTCAACCGCATGCGTTCCGGCGGAGGTTTTGGCGGATCCAGTACCGGTGGACGCCCAGGTGGCTCATCTGGGTCTGGCGGGCGCCCGGGTGGCAGTCCCGGCGGGCAACCATCTTCTGCACCACGCCGATAATACATCTATTTGGAATTTTGCCGATCGCGATTTCAGGAACACAAACTAGGGCCGACACATGCAAGCTTGCGAAATATTACAAAATCAAAACCTCCTGAACGAAACCCAGGTAGAAACCATCCTGCAGTCGGGCGTTTCTGGAACGGATCAAATCGACATGGCAGTCGAACTCGGCTACCTCGAGCAAGCAGTAGCGTTGCAGGCCATCGGGGATGCGATCGGTGTAGATTATGTCGACCTTCGCACCGCAGATATCGATCTAGCTTTACTCGAAGACTTCCCCACGCGTCTTATTTATCGTGAACAAGTTTTTCCGATCGCTGTAGAGGATGGTCAGATACTAATTGCCATTAGCGATCCGTTTGACATGTACGCCGTTGACGAAGTTGCCGCCGCTATTGGAAAAGCTGTGCTTCCCGTGCTTGCGGCCAGTCCTGAAATCGATTCGCTTATCAAGCAACATTTGGGTGTGGGTAGTGAAACCATCGACAGCCTGATTCAACAACGCCAAGACGATGTAGAATTGCTCGAGGAAATTGAAGGGGATGGCTCGGAGTTATCCGAGATGGCCCAAGAAGCATCGGTGATTCGTCTCGTCAATGAAATATTGCTCGAAGCTATCCAAATGCGAGCGAGTGATGTCCACATCGAATCGCAAACCAACGGTGTCACCATCCGCTACCGTATCGACGGCATGCTGCACCCCCAACCAGTACCTCCGGAAATTAATCAATTCCAAGCGGCGATTATTAGCCGTTTGAAGATTATGGCACATCTAAACATTGCCGAAAAACGGTTGCCCCAGGACGGTCGAATAAAGCTCAAAGTCAAGGGTCGTGAGATTGACATTCGTGTGAGTGTAATCCCAATGATCCATGGTGAAGGTATCGTTATGCGTATACTGGACAAAGGGTCCATGGTATTCGATTTACAGAGCCTTGGCATGGAACCCGCGATTTACGAACAGTTTAAGCAACTCATTACTCTGCCACATGGCATTGTATTAGTTTGTGGGCCAACGGGTTCCGGTAAAACAACTACGCTTTACAGCTCATTGATGGAAATCAAGAATCCGGCAAACAAGATCATCACCACGGAAGATCCTGTTGAATATCAACTCGATGGGATCAATCAGATCCAAGTTCATTCACGAATTGGGCTGACGTTTTCCACAACGCTAAGAAGTATCCTGCGTCACGACCCTGACATCGTCCTTGTCGGTGAAATTCGTGACGTAGAAACTGCCGAAAACGCGATACAGGCCTCTCTTACGGGTCATATGGTATTCAGCACGTTGCATACAAATGACTCAGCTGGAGCCTACACTCGAATGACCGATATGGGTGTCGAGCCATTTTTAGTTGCCAGTACGGTTGAGGCCGTCATGTCCCAACGACTCGTACGTCGCCTCTGTAACGATTGCAAATCTCCCGTAAAACTTACGGCAAAGGATTTACCGCCTGACTTTCCAATTGATTTGCTCCACGGTCAAGACCTATTTGAAGCCGTCGGTTGTCGCGAATGCCGGAACGTAGGATACTCTGGTCGAATGGGTGTCTACGAGTTAATGATCACCACCGATGCAATCCGAGAGCTCGCCACTGAACGTGCAAGCAGTTGGCAGCTTAAAAAATCCGCCGTCGAAGGCGGGATGACGACCCTGCGGGACGACTCATGGTGTAAAGTTCTTTCTGGCACTACTAGTGTTGACGAAGTCCTCAGAATCACCAAGGGGGACCAGATTGTTGGCAAGTCTTAAGCCAGCTACGGGAATTCGTTATGCCAGATTTTCATTACACAGCTCGCACAGCGACCGGGTCAAAGGTTTCCGGTACGGTTGATGCGGCCAACGAACGTGAAGCGGTAAAAATTCTTCGCCGTAAGAACGTGGTTCCCTCGAAATTCACCACGGACGCAATCGTTACCGCGAAAACGAGCCGCAAGCGAGTAAAGGGCCAAGTTATGGCCAACGTTTACTCTCAACTTTCGTCGTTGATACGCAGTGGCGTTCCGTTGCTCCGCAGTATTGCGGTCCTACGCGACCAAGCTTCGAACAACACTTTGAAGTATTGCCTTTCCGAAATACACAAACAAATCGAGGATGGAGTAACACTAGCAGATGCAATGAAGGAATTTCCGCGAGTATTTAATGAAGTGGCCGTCAACATGGCGCGCGCCGGCGCTGAAGGTGGATTTCTCGAAGATGCGTTGGAGCGAGTGGCCAAATTTACTGAACAGCAGGAAGATTTGAAAAGCGAAACAATCGGACAACTGGCTTATCCATTGTTTCTCGGAACAATCGGTTCGATTATCGTTTCCTGCCTCGTAATATTTTTTGTCCCGAAGTTCGGCAAGATGTTTGAGAGTTTGCGTGAACGTGGTGAGCTACCTATCATGACAGATTGGCTGCTTAACTTCAGCGATTTATTCCGTGGACCTGGTGCTCTTATTGGCGCTTTTGTGATTGCCGCTCTAGGTATTACAGGCTACAACTACCTGCAAACCGAAACTGGTAAACGCCTAAGAGATTTAATTAAAATCAAACTTCCGCTTGTGGGCACTATCTTCCAAGCTTTCGCCGTTGCTCGTTTCTGTCGCGTCTTGGGGACAATGTTACGCAATGGTGTTCCAATACTTAAGTCTCTCTCTATAAGCAGAGACGCTGCGGGCAACCGTCTTCTCTCTGAGGCCATTGATCAGGCCACCGAAAATATTTCAAGTGGACAATCGCTATCAAAACCTCTTGGCAAAAGCGGCTATTTCCCGCCTACAGTAGTCGAAATGATAGCCGTTGCAGAAGAATCCAATACTCTCGATGAGGTGTTGGTTGATATCGCAGATAGCCTAGAGCTGCGTACTAGTCGCCGCCTTACGCTTGCAGTCCGGTTGCTCGAACCCATTATGTTACTCGTAATGGCAGCGGCCGTTTTAGTGGTGGTAATCGCGTTATTATTGCCGGTAATTAAGATGAGCAGTTCCCTTTAAAGCAACATTTAACTTAGTGTATTTTACTTTCCCAGCGAAACAACTCACATAAATCCGGTGTTTAATAAACAACATTTAATTCATTATACAACTTTACGCTAACCAAGGTTTACGACAAGGAAACACGACATATGTTAACTCGAACCCGCCAACGCAAAAATAACCGTATCGGTTTTACACTGATGGAAGTCCTCCTTGTAATGGCCATCCTCGTAATATTAGGTAGCGTCGTTGTTATGAATTTCAGTAAAGTCTTCGACGATGCCAAATTAGATAATGCCAAGATCCAACTACAAGCGTTAAAGATTCCTTTGGGAATGTTCAAGCTTCATACGGGGAATTTCCCGAGCAGTGACGCTGGACTTGACGCCCTCCGAACAGCGCCAGGCGACGTTGACGATCAAAGATGGCGTGGCCCATATTTGCCCACTGAACTCGAACCGGACCCGTGGGGCAACGAATACGACTACGTACTAACATCCGAGGGGTATAGGATTTGGTCCAAAGGCCCAGACGGCGCCGATGACGGAAAAGACGACATCAGCGTCACGTCCTACGACGCGAAGTAAGTTCCCTCGCTCACCATCACAAGGGCGACATCGCCCGACGGACGATGTCGCGAAGGCAATCTCCCATGATGCACCCTCCGACAACGATTAGCGCTACACGATCCGCAGCAACAATACGCGGCGGATTTACGCTATTTGAATTGCTAGTTGTGGCGGCAGTTATCATTCTCATAGGGGCCGTAATTTTCCCTGCATTAATGAGCACCACTGAAACTCAACACCTTATTTCCTCTGGTGATACGATGCGAACTTTTTTTGCACGCAGTCGTAACGAGGCAATGCGGAGCGGACAAACGTTAGCGCTGCGATATCAAATTGGCGGTAACCAATTCATCATCGAACCATGGGATACGGGTGATTCGAATATCGAGTCAAATACATCCACGAGTAGTTTCAATATGCTCGGCCAGCTTCAACAAACGTTGACCGATGACCGCAATATAACCGAGAGGCTGTTACAACAAGTCCAATCTCTACCGGGAGACACCGTCTTTGCCAGTGGCACCCAAGCTTTTGATAGTCGGGAATTCGCCCAATTTGATCCCACGCTTAACCCCAACGCCGCGAACGTCGACAACAGTAGTGTTACCGAATCTGTTGACGGTGCCTGGTCGCAACCAATTCTCTTTTACCCCGACGGAAGTACAAGTCAATCCGAGGTGCGGATTGGCACCGAAGACCTACAGATTTTTGTGTTAGTTCGCATCCGTGGGCTTACTGGGGTAGCGTATGTTACGGAAATTATGACTCAGACCGAGCTAGTCCAACTTGACCAGACAAGGATCGCACAATGAGATTCCCAGCTAGTTCAAGAGGACGCCATTATCGTCCGCGGCGCCAACCAGCCTTCACACTGATGGAAGTCATCATCGCGCTTGCCGTACTAGGCATGTCCATGGTAGCGATCGGAACGCTAATTCAAATCGGCGGGCAGAATGCCTTAGAGGCACGTCTCCTCACCACCGCACAATTCCTCGCAGAAACAAAATTATCGGAAATAAAAGCGGGAGTCTTATCGCCCACTGCCACGGGCCCTATCCCGTTTCCCACAACGGAAACCATGGAACCGTTTCAGTATACGATTCGTTCCCAAGCCATTGACTCTCAGGGAATGCTGCTGTCGGTTGAAATCTTAGTTGAATATATACCTATCGACGGGAGTCTTCCGTTGCAGCACAGGGTCACCACCTGGATGATCGACCCCGCAGTAGAACTGGCACCTGACTCCAACGAACAACTACGTGATTTCCTCACACTCGAGGATATTTAACATGACCAACTCGCTCAAAACCCACAGGCCTGGCGTTACGCTATTGGAACTAATAATTTCCATGGCTATCTCCGCCCTCGTACTGGGCTTGATAATGTTTGCGATTAACAATCACTTCTATATCGTTGAGAAACAACGAATGCATGTTGAGGAAGTCCAACTCGCCCGCGCACTACTGAACCGTATCGCCATTGATATCAAGAGCGCGGTGCAATATGAGGGCGTCGATGTGACCTCGGCGCTGGACGGGCTTTCCTTGGACGGTCTCGAAGGAATGCTCGGGGGTTCAGACAGCGATATTCCCACGGACCTTGGCGACATTGAGACAGAGTCGCCGAGTTATGATTATCAAACGAGTTTTCCAGTCAATCTCGGATTATATGGTAGCCAAAACTCAATTAACTTTGATATCAGTCGAATTCCACGTCAAGAAGAATACCAGACGCTCTATTCCACCAATTCCATGAATGAATTGCTCGATATACCAAGTGACGTCAAAATGATTTCATATTACGTCCGCATCGGTAATGGCACCGTGAACAGCACTGCCCACGATGTGTTCAATACCAGCGACGACGTCCCGGGGTTAATGCGGCGACAACTTAGCCGAGCGATAACTAGCTACGCGGTCGAAAACGGCAATTCAGAACAATTGCGGAAAAGCGATGAATTACTTGCTCCGGAAGTCATCGCTATTGAATTTCGGTACTTCGACGGGTACGAATGGCTCCCGCAATGGGACAGCGACTCCTATCAAGCACTGCCGCTTGCGATCGAAGTGCTGCTGACTTTGAAATCAAGTTCACCATACCATTCCGGTGGAGTCGTCAACACATTCTATGCGGACGATTCTCTCGGCGATCAGACATCGGCCGTCACCTACCGTTTAGTCGTACGCTTGCCTGTGGGTAAAATCCGCCCACTAGACGATACAGACGAAGGCTTGGAGTCGCTAGGACTATGAACATTAAAACGCATATCAATGGCACAAACAAACGACAGGGTTCGATCTTGATGGTTGTGCTCATCGTCGTGATGGTTGTGTCGCTCGGAGCCTACACATTTTCGGCAATGATGCTGGCTCACAATGAAACAGCGATGTTATCAACGAATTACCAACAGGCCCGCTGGTTGGTGGATTCCGGAATTGATACCATCCGTGTACATCTCTCTTTAACCGAATCGGATCGGTTAGAGTCCGGCGGTAGCTATGATAACCCGGTGCTTTTCCAAGCCGTCAATATCATCCCCGACCCCGATCCAAGCGCAGCCGGAAATTTTACAGTATTGTCGCCGGCAATTAACTCCGACGGCTACACCGCCGGCATTCGTTATGGCCTTGAGAATGAGTCTGCGCGACTGAATCTTAACCTCCTGATCACGGCCGATGATTACGCTGAAAATGGGGGGCGGACTCTACTCATGGCGCTGCCCGGCATGACCGTGAATGAAGCAGACGCAATTATGGATTGGATTGACGAAGACGATGACACACGGGAATACGGCGCCGAATACGACTACTACCAAGGCCTCTCGTCACCCTACACTCCCACCAACGGACCTTTCAACACTGTAGAAGAACTATTGCTGGTGCGAGGAGTGTCACCGCAACTGCTTTTCGGTGCCGATGTAAATCGCAACGGCATGGTGGACGCCCATGAACAAGCGGCGTTGTCCGCGGTGCAACAAATCGCGGATTTGACGGCCACCGCCGAGTCTGCTGCCGAGAACATGATTAGCGGCTCCCTAGAGCGGGGCTGGAGTTCATACTTGACGCTATACAGTCAAGAAAACAACCTCAACATAAACGGTGAACCCCGAATCAATTTTAATGAAGAGGACCTCACAAAGCTTCATCAAGACCTATCGGCCGTTTTCAGTGTCGATGTCGCCAATTTCGTAATATTGTACCGTCAAGGATTACCTGCGGCCAGTTCCTCCGACGGGGTGCCAATTCCTGCTGCTGCTTATCAAGTGGATTTGACAGTCGCTGCTGAGCAAGAGATTACCCAGATCCTCGAATTGATCGGAGTTTCCCTAGAAGGACCTCCTGCTGAAGCTGGAGAAGACCCCATCATCATCCAATCCCCCTGGCCAGTGGAGACATTCGGCGTCTATATCGATAATCTTATGGACAATTCGTCTACGAACGCAAATCCAACGATTCCCGGTCGATTGAACATTAACGCGGCACCTCGAACACTACTCGAAGGCGTTCCTGGGTTGAATTCCGAAGCAATTGACCGGATTGTGCAAGAACGTTTCACGGACCCCACGCAAGATACTTCAAACTACACTCGTCACGAAACGTGGTTGGTTAAAAACCTCATTGTAACGCTTGAAGAAATGAAGCTCTTACAGCCCTTTATAACCGGTAATGGGGACGTATATCGTGCTCAAATAGTTGGCTATTACGAAGGTGGTAAAGCATCATCTCGTGCGGAAGTCGTTATAGATAGTACAACCGTTACACCTCGCATACGTTTATGGCGCGACCTAAGCCATTTAGGCCGCGGATATCCCCTAGAGGTGCTAGGCTATCAATACAGGACTGGTGACACCGCTATGCCCTCATCTAACCTGCAATAGTTACGTTTACAGATTGAAAGACATTAATCATGGCAAAACTTCTAACCTGCGAATGGGATTCAAATTCCGTCCGACTATTGGCAACACACGTTCAAGGCAATAACTTGGCTATTGATAAGATGATCGAAGTCGCCATAAGTAAAGAACCAGATCCGGAGTCCGCACTCTCCCCATTAGAATCGGCTCTTGCTACAGCTGCACAATCCGCTGGAATTCGTGGTCAAACCGATGTTGTATTTGTATTAAGACGGGCTCAGACTGAGATGCGTCTGTTGACGTTGCCTAATATACCCGCAGATGAACTACCCGATACAGTACGATTTCAGGTCTCGCAGGAATTTAATACGGCTGACGAGGGACCCATTGATTTTGTTGTCCTAGGCGAAACAGACGATAATCGAATCTTTGTCTCGGTCGCTACTGTTTCACCAGAGATGTTGGCTGACGTTATTGCCACGACCAACATGGCCGAGTTGACGACGAGTTCTGTTGTGCTAAGTTCCTTTAGCACTGCACACTTTCTTCACTCTCAGAACCCCACTCCACAACACCGATTAATTGTTGATCTGCTCGATGGTGAAATTGAACTAACTGTAGCCCACAACGGCATGGCTCAATTCGCACGCTCGGTGAAACTTCCAGAATCAGGTGTCACCACACAACGGGTGCTCTCAGAAGTTCGCCGTACGATGGCATCCTATTCAAATCAACCTACGCCAGGAAATATAGAACTTGCCACAATTGTCGGGACCTCAACGTTCCACCAAAAGCTTCAAGACCAGCTTTCCTTGCATCTAAATATTGATATTGAACTCTACGACCCACTTGATGACTGTATTGTCACGTCGCTCGAAAATGACGAAGCTACCGCACCAGAAGAACCTGCACAATTTACAGCGTTAATCGGCGCCGCATTCCAAATACAAATCGGCCAAACATCGCAACTGGATTTTGTCAATCCACGCAAACCGCCCGCTCCAGTTTCCGCTATCCGCCAAAATTCAAAATACATTATTGGCGGATTTGTGTTGCTTGTTCTGGCAGCGTTCTTATTGATTCGACCAATCGTGACGACGCAGAGCAACATTGCAGAACTTCAAACATCCCTCGAAGACAAAACTAGCATCGACAAGGCAAACAAGACGCTTACGGATCGATTGCAACAGGTTAGGTCGTTTGAGAACTCCCGCGTGAATTGGCTCGATGAACTGGTTTTGGTGTCCAATAAATTCCCTCCGGCCCGACAAGCAATGGTCGACCGTTTTACGGCCAAAACTTCTACGTCAAGTCGTTCAACGGAAATCCGTGGTCAGATACTACTGGACGTCCATTTGTTAAATGACGACTCGTTGCGCATGCTGGAAACCAATCTCCTAACGCCAGCATATACAATCACCGGCAACGGCTTTCGTTCGGATCCGGAAAATGTTGATTATCCATGGACAGTGGTAGAACATATTCGACTAATAACCCCACCCTTGCAAAATAAAAACGACAAAAACAAATCGAAGTCAGACGGTGAATCACCCAAGGTAAACCAAAAGAGCGAAAAAGACCAATCTAATTCGAAACCATTGCAAACCACCAATGCTCCCGTTCAAACTAAAGCAAAGGAACTCTGATATGTCCAACAGCGAGAAAAGATTAGGTGCGATTGTATTAATCTTAGGCGTATTAGTAGTTAGCTATTTTTCGTTTTCGTCGTACACCACATATTTAGACGAACTGCGAGGTACGGAAAGCCGCCTGCAAGAGGATGCGGATTTTCTCAAACGCGACAAAGGCCTTGCAATGCGTGATCGCGAAACGCTTGATGCGCTCGCAAAACGTTCTTTACCAACTAATCGATCAGCGGCTGCAACTTCTTACAAATCATGGTTATTCAAACTGGTCGAAAAGGAAGTTCGATTACAGAATGTTAAGATCGAATCTAATCCTATCCGTACAGTCGACACAATATACGATAAACACAGCTTTACGTTAACCTGCGACGGATCACTGCAGCAATTAACTGAATTACTTTACAAGTTTTATGCGAAGGAATCGTTACACGAGGTGACGAGCCTCTCAGTGAAACCAAAAGCGTATAATTTCCTCGGCATCACTCTACAAATCGATGCTATCTCCGTGAATGAAAATTTGGAGCGTGCATCCATCAACGACCTTGCCGTTTCCGATCAATTAGAATACGGCGGATTGGATGAATATTTGACCCTAATGACAAACCGTAATATCTTCGGCCCAGAGAATCTTGAACCCAAGTTTTCTGGTGACAGTCGTATCGCAGCGACCGTCGGTCAACCAAAAAAGGTGACGCTAACTAGGAATCCGGGGACCAACGAACAACAAACCCAGTCTGTAAATTTCCAAATTGCGCCGGACTCTTTGTCTGCCGGCTTCGTTGCCAACATCAAGGACAACGTTTTGACGGTGCATAGTGAAAATGTAGGCGAATACAAGTTGCGGGTGTCCGCCAGCGATACTGGCTTACCTGTAAAAACTGTATCTCGAGAATTTACTGTCTACGTACAAGAGAAACCTGAAAGAGTTATCCCTCCAGCTAAACCCCTTCCCCCGAAGTTCGATATCGCTCAACTAGCGTTTTTCACGAGCACCGTGCAAATCAACAACCGAGTTGAAGTGTGGATTCTCAGACGAGATATCGATGAAATGGTCAAACTGACAATCGGAGATCGTATCGATATCGGCGATATCGCTGGTACCGTTCGCGAAATTTCTCAAAAAGAGCTGCTCATCGTCACCGACGCTGATGATACTCTGCTGATAAAGGCAGGTCAGGCTCTAGCCAATGCCGAAAACCTAACTTTGGCTGCCGAACGATTGCTCGAAAACACAGCCCCATAGGGGTTTCTACGCCCGTTTTCCCTCGCCATCGCCAACGAACTGGGCGAGTTTTCGCAATCAAAACTTGTGATTGGTTGAAATTCCGACTTAATCGTGATCATTTCAAATTGTGATTGAATTAATGGGCGACCGTTGAGCTTGATGCCTTCTATCCCCTACCGGCCACTGCAGCCGACTCTTTTCGCGCGCCATCCTCTGTCTTTTGTTGATATCTACAAGATATATCGATTTAAGCTTATGCAAGTGGGGGGTTATGCCGATTAAACCGAACATAACGGGTGGTTTGCGTGCGATTGAAATCCACAATTTAAAGGCTAGAAGGGTATTCTAGTTTGATTGCTTATAAAGATAAGGCCTAGATTTACGATGAAGAACCCACTCTTATACGTTTTCACGCGTACATTGTTTACACGAACCCTTCTCATAATAGGGTTAGTTTCGCTGTTCAACACTGCACACCTTGCCGCCCAAACGGCTACTGCCAATTCTGCCGCCAGGCAATATGCGAGGTATACCGTCATCAATAACTCGCCCCAAGATATCGCTCCCCGGCTGAAAGCTGTACTAGGCGATTTCGGATTTGAAGTCGACATCTTCATTGATGAGGCCAATGGTTCCTTGGCAGTGCAAGGAGACCCGCAAGTTCACCAAATGGTTGGTCAGTTACTTAAGACGCTCGACAAGAAACCAACCAACAAAACCTCCACCCCGACACCAGCCGCTCCCTCGATCATCCAGGGCTACAGCGTCCCGGCGGAGGTTATTCCGACGCTAGTTACGAAATTGCGGGCCAAATTCGCTAAGAGTGACAATGTAAGAATCGCGCCAGATACTCGAACGAACCAAGTGATCGTTATTGCGACCAAATCCCAGCAAACAATCGCATCTGATTTGATCAATCAGACAACTACCGCATCAAGCCCATCGCCGCTCCTTGCTCAAAACGTATCCGCCCCAGTAACGCCCTCCGGTCACCTATTACGCAACATGACGACAACCCAATTTGAATTGGCGCTCCGTAATATCCTAGGGGGTAATTTACCACTGACAACCGATGCGTCCGGACAACTCGCCACAGTGCAACTACCCGGACCCCAGGGCACTTCAGCCCGAATGACAATTGATCGCAATAGGGCCACCGTTAAAGTCGTTGGCGATAAAGACACAGCTGCATCATGGATGCGAGTGGCAGCGGCATTGGATAAACCAAGTAACGATAAAGACACACGGACTGGTATCGTGCCTGTCAAACGAGCCGACCCGACGACAGTTCAAGATGCAATCGCTCTGGTTCAAGGCACAAAAGCCGACGGCCCCGAAGGACAAGCCGCAGTACAATTTGTCCCCTCCGCAAACCGACAAAAGTGGGGTGGTGACCTTGTCTCATCAATTTTCCAAGACAGCGAAGCTCCCCAGAAGGATGTTGAGAATCCGCCAGAACTAGGGTCTACCGTCCTCACCGTCGAACCCGAAGAGGCGGGCCTCATCGGACCTGTTCAAATCGAGTTCATTGAGGGTCTTGGCGTCTTTATTATCAAGGGACATCGCAATGACGTGCAACGGGTGATTCAAATAATTGAACAAATCGAGCAACACACTGATGATACGCAACCACACGTGCTTGTGCATGAATTAGAACACGTAAACAGTACCGTCCTTGCGGAACTCGTTGAAGAACTTTATGACGATGTATTCGGCACTCGCAACAGTCCCGTCAGCATCACCTCACTCGATAAGCCTAATGCGTTGTTATTGATCGGTCGTCAGGAAAGCATGAAGGCCATCCTCGACCTCATTGAAAAACTAGACCAACCGGTGGAACCATCGACACAATTAAAGTTTTTTCAACTTAAACACATGTCAGCTTTGGACGCTGAACGTCAAATCCGGGATTTTTACACTAACCAACCAGGAGCAGACGATGAAGTGCGACCCGGCCTTGGCGTGCGACCTCGAGTTATAGCCGACTACAGAACTAACAGTTTAATTGTCAGTGCTTCTCCACGTGATCTAGTCGAAATTGCGTTGCTCATCGAACAGTTGGACGTTGAAGAATCCCCAGCCACGAACCAACTAAGAGTATTTCGACTTAAAAATGCGCTTGCGGCCGACCTACAACCAGTTCTCGAAGAAGCCATTACCGGTATTTCATCAACCACACAAGCCGCCCAAGGACAAACCGGTAGCACAGCCACGATTAGCCCTCAGTCATCAAAACTAGAAATCCTCACCATCACAAACGACGGTGAAAGCCGAATCAACTCGGGAATTTTAGCCGGCGCAACTATAACCGCGGACGAGAATGTTAACGCGTTAGTCGTGCGGGCGCCAGCAACGGCCATGCCATTGATTGAGGAACTAATTGCTCAGCTCGATCAACTACCTAACGCCGAGGCCCAAATCAAAGTATTTCAGGTCGACAACGGTGACGCTATTAATCTTGCCCAACTGCTTCAGGAACTATTTGGACTCCAAGTTACCGCTGGCAATAATGCCTCCAGTAACGCATTTAACACTGCGATCTCCGCCGGGGGCGGAGGAATTGGTGGTGGTGAATCATCTCTAGTACCCCTCCGTTTTGCGGTTGATCAACGAACCAATAGTGTTATTGCATCCGGTTCCTCGACAGACTTGGAAATTGTTGAGTTACTACTAATTAGGTTAGACGAAGGTGACATTCAAAACCGACGTACCGAAGTCATTCGACTCGAAAATGCGGACGCGACGACCGTCGGCACAACGTTGACCAATTACGTTAATACACAACGCCAATTGCTAACTCAAAATGTTAACCAACAGTCGAGCATCACTAACGCCGAGATTAAAGAAACCCAGGTCGTAATCGGCTTCGATGCTTTGAGCAACTCCATCATCCTTTCCGCCCCTCCGCGCAACTTTGAAACATTGATGCAAATCATCAAAGACTTAGACTTCAAACCAAACATGGTCATGATTCAAGTTGTGATCGCGGAAGTTGAACTCAATGACGGATTTGAGTTTGGTGTGGAACTTGGTCTGCAGGACAGTATGCTGTTCGACCGAGGTGCCGCAATCGGTTATGCCTTCCAAGGACAAGCGTTAGGTAACGACGGCACCACAGAGGCCCTGGCATCGCGGGAAACCTTAGCCAGTCAGGCTGTTGCGGGTTTTGGATTGGGTCGATCAAGCGCTACCTTAGGGTATGGGGGATTTGTCTTCTCCGCCGCTAATGAGTCGATTAACATTCTCCTGCGGACCCTACAGGACCGCGGTCGTCTACAGATTCTCAGTCGTCCCCAAATCATGACTCTCGACATGTCCGACGCTTTCGTTCAAGTTGGGTCAAACGTAGCCCGTATTACAGGCAGCACCACCAACCAAAATGGCGGTGTTTCCAACTCCACCGAAGACGTTCCAATCGGATTGCTGCTCAACGTCCGCCCCCGAGTCACACCCGACGGACGAATTGTTATGAACTTATCAACGGAAAAGTCTGAATTGGGTCCCGTTGATTCCGGAACACCCGTTGCCGTGACGCCAGATGGTCAGGCCATTTTATCCCCGGCAATTAACACCACTACAGCATCGACTGTCATCAGTGCTCACGATGGAGAAACGGTTGTCTTCGCAGGACTTATCACTAAGAGTAAACTGGTTAACCGCCGTTCGGTACCCTACCTAGGGGACTTGCCTCTACTAGGTCAATTATTCCGCTATGACACGGAATCTGAAAAACGGACTGAGCTGCTCATCATCATGACTCCGCGTGTTGTGAAAGACGAAGCGGACATTGACAAAATTAAGGCGATCGAGTCCGACCGAATGAGCTGGTTACTTGACGACTTGATTGAACTCCAAGGTGACGTCGGACTGTCTACTGGTAAGGGGCTTTGGGGCAACGGCGCTAAGGTAATATATCCCGACGACAACCCCGCTGGGACACTTCTGGACCACGCATTTCCGGAACCCTCCGTGGGAGCCGCTTTAGGTATTGACCACTACTCACAACCCCAAATTGGGGCCACTCGCGATACGCGGCCGGCGGTCGCGCCGGCTCCCGCCTACGTGGCACCCGGTTTTCAGACAAATATGCCCCATCATACAGGACTCGATCGCCAGAATGCACCAAGAGCCGTTGTTCCTCAGACCCAATATGTGCAACAACCCACACAGCAACACCAACAGGTATTGCCAACCTACCCCGCTAACCAGTACTCTCGCGGTGCGGTAGACACCATAAACGCTACCCGCGCTAGTCAACCTATAATAAATCCAACGCCGCCACAGCAGCCGACGCAATATCCAAGAACCGCCTATCCACAATCATTACCGGATCCGCGGTTCAACAGATAACTCACTACCGTTCCCCTCTATCTCTCCCTTTACCATCCATCTCGCTAGCCCACGGGACTCCCCCAAATGCCTGTTTCTATTACCCGACGGGGCACCGTAATCATTTTCGCGGTGTCGTTTATTCTAACTACGATCGGTTGCACGACGTTCACCGACAAACTTCAAACGGCAAACGACGCGTTTCCGTGGAATGCTGCATCCGCTAAGGCTCGAAAACTCGATTCCACTGCTGTTCGGATTGCAGCGGTGTGGACGCATGATATTGTTAACGTCCCGGGAAACAAACCCGTTCAGGGGTTTGGTGGTAGAATTTACTTCTACAACCACGAACAAAAAGCTATTCAAGTCAAAGGGGAGTTAGTGGTTTTCTCTTTTGACGATACTGACGCCTCACAACGAGGCGCGCCGAACCGTAACCCCGACCGCAAATTCGTGTTCCGTGCTGACCAACTCCAGAGCCACTTAACCGATTCAGAACTCGGGCCGTCCTATAGCTTCTGGATTCCCTGGCAGGAATTTGGCGGTGAACAACAACTTATCAGTCTGGTACCGGTATTCATGCCCACAAACGGGCGCAACGTAACTGGTCATTTTAGTAAGACAAGTTTACCTGGAAAGCAAAAATCAGTTCCTGTCGCGCAACCGCAAGACCAATTTGCCGTACCAACACGAGCCAATTCGGGCCTTCGGTCCCATACAATTTCTCGCGAGTACCTCCAGAAAGATCTCAGCAGCTCCGTTCAAACAACTACTTTTGCTGTTCCCCACAATCTGACTCGCCACCTGGCCTCTTCAACGGCTGTCCCAGGCCATTATAGATCGCCGCCACCAACGATAGCCCAACCAGACTCGACACCGCCAACAACGGTTAAACAACTATCTGAAAAGCAAAGTCACACGTCGCAGCCTTACCGATCCCTGACGTCCTCGTCGGGACTCACAGCTATCAAGGTCTTGCCACCAGGCCCCACACGAAACGCTAATCGACAGTAGTTGAAGTTTAAAGAAAGCGGACTGTTACTTTTGATGCCGTCGCCACGGATCGCATTTTAAGTTAACCCTTCGCCCGTGCAACTATTCGGTTGCTTTTACGGCCAACTGATTGTCAATTTCTTTTACACCCGGTTCTAGCAACACAAGCTTTTCGACGAACCGCTTGTCACGATCCGATACGACGACCCCTTTGAGCGTCGCCGTTGTTTTGTTCATTGTCACCGATACTTGATTGAACTTGGACAGACCGGGTAATTTTTTTAACCGTGTTTCCGCTCGAACTTGTACTTGTAAGGGAACAAACGGTGACGTCCTAAAAGCGACCACATACGGAAACCGTAAAGTGTTTTGCGTTTGGTTTTGGTTTTGGTTTTGATTCCCGAAGCCGCCGAAGCCGCCGAAGCCGCCCATGCCGCCCATGCCGCCCATTGAGAAACTCATGTTATTCCCGAATCCCCCTCCTACCGAACTTTGACTGCGCGGATTCCCAGCATCGGAACCGCCGATGAAACCTGTGCTTTGCGTAGCGCCTTCGATTTGTCCATCATTTTGAATGGTGCCGGCCTGACCACCACCATTACCGTTGCCAGCTCCAAACTGAGCTTCGGCACTAACCGCAAAGACTAGGACGAGGGTTATTGCTATGAACATTTTGAAAATATTAGTCATGAATCATCTCCACCGGTTACCTGTTAGATATTTATTCTATACCTTGCATGCTATCATAAGCAAACGTTCACTTCATGCTAAACAACGGCACTGTATAGTAGTTTCGGCAAAACTGGGATTCGGCGACAATTCAAATCAAATTGGCAAAGAAAAGCCGAATATTTATCGTAGCTAACCGTAATATAACCAAAACACCTTACCAAGACTGCCAAATATTCTTATTTTGAACAATCCCCGTTTTACTGCTTTATTTTCGGAACGTTTATTATGCCTAAGTGTTTAATCACACTTAGACGGTAAATCTCTCCGTTTCCCTAACAACCGACAAAAAGGTATATCATGTCACGTTTCCGAGTAAGTGTTATTCTAGTTTTCTGTTCGCTGACCTTTACAACGCTGCTGTCCGTTTCCGCCGCGCGGCCAACAGCGCCACAGCTGTTTCCCTATAACACTGTAGTTTATTTACGCGTGGATGATTTTCCCGAATTGAAATCGGATTTCAATCGGACCTCACTAGGAGCTATTCGTAATGATGAAACGGTAGCGCCGTTAGTTGACCGTCTTTACGGAGAATTACTCACCGCGTTTCCACAAATCCAAGAGGAACTTGGGGTGACCATTGAGGATCTCCTTAAGCTTCCCACCGGTGAAGTTGCATTTTCACTGGCAGTGACCGACACTTCCCGCCCAATGTTTGCATTCATAGCTGACGTGGGTGCCAATACAGCGACCGCTAACAAACTAATTGAACGCGCCGAATTCGAACATATTAGTAATGCTGGCGATTTGCTAGAAGAGACGATCGGTGAAACAGAAGTCACGATTTTTCGCAACCCCGGTGCTGACGACGATCTTTATATCTTCATTAAAGATGAAACCGTTGTCATGTGCAGCAGCGAATTGATGGCGACACATCTCATAAACGTGTGGGAAGGTACTGCCGAAGAAATCGACCGCACCCTATCCGACAACCGTAAATTCACGGACATCATGCGTAACAGCGTTGGCGCCGACAACTACCAGCCTCAAATTAGCTTTTTTGCCGATCCTCTCACTCTAATCAATGCGACAACTCGTGATAATTTCCAAGCACAAGCCGTGATGGCTTTACTGCCAACGCTTGGCGTTGACGGCTTCAAAGCTGTTGGCGGGTCAATCATTTTAGCGCCACCGGGGTTTGACAGTGTTGCCCATTTTCACTTAGCGTTAGGAACACCACGACGGGGAGTACTCAACCTGCTCACTTTTGGAGCGGGTGACCTGACCCCAGAATCTTGGATTCCCGCAGATGTAGCTGACTATAGCACCGTCTACTGGGACTTAGAAAAGACATATGGCGAAGTTGAAAAACTCGTTGACCAGATACTCGGTGCCGGTTATTTTGAAAATCTCGTTGAGGACAACGTCAACACCCCAGCAGGATGGAACTTACGCGAAGATGTTATCGCCCAGATAGACGGTCGCCTCACAATGATTGGCAAGATCGTTGAACCAATTCGACTCAACAGCCTGTCCCGCCTCATTTCCTTGAAACTCAAGGATCCGGACGTTTTTGCTACGTTTTTGAAGGGAAATGTCGAAAAATTTGAGACTGCTATCGAAAAGAAAGAATACCGCGGATCTGCATATTATTTGATATCGCCACGCAACCGTGGAGGTCAACCCGGCGCACCCGATGTTTCCTTCCAACAGCCAAACGGAGATCAGGCACAACCTGATCCAGCACGTGAAAGAGCTCAAGATTTCCGCCAAAACTTCCGCCAACCACAACCAACTTTCGCAATCGTTGATGGATACTTGGTTATTGGCGATTCGTTAGAAATTGTCGAGTCCGTAATAGACACAGCTGCTGGTGATGGCGAAAAGCTGGCTGACCAGAGTGATTTCCAGTTGATTGTCGCGCAAATCAAAGCGCAGACCGGTGAAATCCAACCGTCAGCTATTTCCTTTAGCCGCCCAGAGCATTCCCTGAAAATGTTTTATGACGTGTTGCTTGGAGATTCTGTTCAAGACACGATCAAGAGTCAAGCCTCTGACAATCAGTTCTTCCGAGTGATTAACTCTGCTTTCCAAGATCATCCGTTACCGCAATTCTCTGAAATTTCAAAACACCTTGCTCCTACCGGAGGTGTTTTGTTCAATCGTCCTAGCGGATTACACTACATGAGTTTCTCACTCAAACCCGAATCGGCCAAATAGCTCGTAAATGACGCTCTGTTTTAATGGCATCTACCACTATTGCCTAGGCTAACTTTAACCTTCGTGCCACTCGAATCGATGCTGGTAGCTAAAACGGAACCGGACCAATGTACCGAGATACGTCTCAAGCGGTAGGTACTAACTTCGAGGCGAGTCGTCGGAGTGGCCTCATCGAGTTATAAAATATTCCGAGGTTTTGCAATCCTTTGCTTGCATCACAACTCCCACGTGGTAAATTTCACTAACACTTATTCCCCGCCATTTGCCTACTCAAACCAGCAGTAGTCATTGCCAAGTTAGTTAAATCATGACCGCCTCAGACCAATCCACAGCTGGGTCTTCAATCCTAGTCATTGACGACAATCCTGACATTCTCAACACGGTTGCCTTCGCGTTAAAACAGGCTGGTTATGACGTGTCCACCGCGAACAATGGAGAAGATGGCTTATCGCTGGCTTACGACACTAAACCTGCCTTGGTAGTTCTCGATATGATGATGCCAAAACGGAGCGGGTTTCTCGTCATTGAGTCCTTACGCAAAGACTACGACCAACCAATCAAGATCATAATGATGACTGCAAACGAAGGCGAACGGCACGAGTCGTACGCCGAACTACTCGGCGTCGACGAATATTTACACAAACCTTTCACTATGGAACTACTTGTTCAACGAGTCAAAGAACTCCTGTGTTGAATCACTGGCTAATATTGAGGAATAATACGAACGACTATGAATCGACCACAACGACCTGGCGCCCAAGACCTCCCCGAACCATCTATCATTCCAACCGTAGGATGGCACTGCAGTCATTTCTATTATCGGTTTAATCGCGGCGCGGTAAACACCATCGAGAAATCACAACGGGAGCGATCGCGTTCGGAATTGGTTGCGGCCCTTGCCTTGTCCGAAAACGGGCCAGCTAGGATGCAAACAAGTATCGTCTCGGGCCACAAGGCCGATTTTGGTTTGATGATTATGGATCCAGATCCACTAGTTATTGAAAAGGCGAATCAAGACATCTTGAATACCTGCCTTGGAGCGACGCTCGAAGCAACATACAGTTACGTCTCCCTAACAGAAATCTCTGAATATGTTCCAACGCTTGAGCAGTATGGCGATCGACTCGTAGAAGAGGGGGATGAACAGGGCACGCCCGCATATAACGCTAAGCTCGAAGCCTATGAGCAACGGGAGCCCATTATGCGCAGACAACGTTTAACGCCAGATTTCCCAGAGTGGCCCGCCATGTGTTTCTATCCGATGAATAAGAAACGAAAGGTCGGAGAGAATTGGTTTATGATGGACTTCGCGGAACGAAATTTATTGATGTCTGAACACGCACGCAGTGGTAGGACGTTTGCCGGTAAAGTGCAGCAACTTATCACCACCTCGGTAGGACTCGATGACTGGGAGTGGGGAGTCACGCTCTGGGCACGCAATCCAGAGTACCTTAAAGATATTGTGTACCGCATGCGTTTTGACGAAGCAAGTGCTCGCTACGCAGAATTTGGCCCATTCTACACAAGCTATATTTGTGACCCCGCAACGATGTTAGAGCACTGCGGAATTTAGGTTCTGTATTTTGACCTTGGTGGGGAAAATTCACATTACTTACTGGACATTCACAAATTCAATTGTTTGTGCCAATTTCTTTTGCCCAATTGCGGACCGTTTCTAACAACACGCATCCAGCTCCCAGTACTTTTGGCGTTTTCATAGCGTCAACATTGGGGCGGTTGGAAAAAACCAATCGAACCGGTGTTTTTAGCGGGGCGATCTGAGGAGTATTCGCGTAGTACAAACGCGCTGCATTGCTATTACTACTTTCCACCGGTAAATCTATCGTCGCTGTAGGAAAGTTTGAGAGGCATACCAAAGATCCATCGTTTCCGTAATAGATCCTCTCGTCAGTATTGGGATTTTTCCAATATCCACTGCCGCCAAACACCCATGCATACTGCATCGTCTTGCGCGTATTCCCCTTCTTGACCCAATCTTGCCCTAAATTAGCCTTGATTTTTCCGTCTTCACCAACCCATATCACCACAATGTCAATTACCGACCCCGTTGCTCGTTTGTATTCCGGTTGAAACTGAACCGGACTTCCAGTTTTAGCGCCAATTGCCAAAAGACTAGTGTGCACAGTCTCTGCATCTACCGGCGTTGTGATCACCGATTCGTGTTCCTTCGTTTGAGCTGGACAAATGAACATTTCCAATGGCCCTTCACGTAAGCAAACCGATCCGTCAACTATCACCCACTTTCGTTTTAAGTCAATCCATAACCCGCCTTCTTTTTTTAGAGGCAAAACGAATTTACTAGTTACCAGAGGTTTCAGTATATTCTTATTAGCCGCTACCGCAGTAGCAGCAGCAGCCTCTTTTTTGTCCACCGGATCTTCGGCATTTGCCGTCGAAACCAATACTATCAGCAACAACATCAATAATGTCTTCGTAGCCGGTGTCATAAATTAAGCCTTTGAGTCGTATTAGATTTGTACGCATGTCCATACGAATTTCATTTACGATATTTCCACATACGCTTTGAGTTTACCATCTAACAGGAATTCCCCAAATAGAAATTCCGCGGTAGTGTTTTGCCCCATAAATGTACGGTTTGCTTGTTCGGCGAGGCTCCGATATAAAAGCCATTGTCTGCCACCAACTTGTATCCGTACAGCGGTGGCTTGGTCCGCTGCTTCGTGGATCATATTTTTCACGACGACAAGTCGTCGCCAAGTGAATTGTTTGTCAGCTGCCCGGGGTGTCAGGGCAAAAAAAAGTGGGCAATACAAAGCTACAACTCCCTCACCGCTTGAGACCAATTCCAGTCCGTTTGTGGCAGTTAACTCGCTTTGAATGGCCGCGTCAGGATCCGACCGCCATTCCGACAAACCCACGGGTAATATCAAACCGCGAATCTTATTTGTGTCAACAAACAATTCACGCCCTTCGCCGGCAATGCTAAATCTAGCGTCTGGCGCCGCCTCAATATTCAACACGTGTCGAATATTTGAACCGGCGCTTCCCAAGACCACATCTGCTATTAAAACCGCTCCACTACGCCGACTTACACAAAACTGGCGTTGAATTCGCCAGCCCTGTTCCATTTCCAATTCCATCTCTAAATAGTCGGCGTCATCATCACTCTGCCAACACGTTTCAATCCACGTCCCCGCGGGTTCGAAACGTTTATCATCAATTTCCAATGTAAATTCGACGGCACCCCGCAACACGGTGTCGCCACAGGATTTTAACGCTACCACAACCTCCGTACCACGTGTTGAAACTGCTAGTTCACGCCGTTTTCGTCCCCATCCACTTCGCAAGATCGCAATCTGCGACCACTCGGAATGAAACGACGACCTAGGACGTTTGGTTTCCGCAGATAGTGCTGCACCAAAGTCCGCTGCGGGATCGGAAAGTAGGCCCAGATGCTGGGCTAACCGAACATCGCTGGAATCACCGCCTAATTTTAACAAGGACGCCACAAATTCTTCGTTCAGTTGTTGGCATTTTCCACCAAAGGGTTGCCGGTCCCCCATACTAATCACCAACAACTGTCTCACGGCCCATTGAAACTGGTTTAAGATACATTCCGGTAATGGTACGTCAACGAGCACTGTACTAGCAAGTCGAATTATTCTGGCCATGGTTCCAAGTACTTCCGCAAAATCCCCTAAATCAGGGCTAGCCAACATTCCCTCGCCGTCGAAATCATCACGGCAGATTGATGCAAAACTATCAATAATTATCTGCCAATCGCTAAGCCGCCGGGAGTCTCCTACTACCGACACCAACACCAATAACGGGATTTCACACGATATTTGTAAACGCTGCAGTGTCGTCGTGGGAATAACGGTATTACAAGTCCTTAGCAACGCATCCAACAAACTCTCATATTGCTGATTTGACTGACCTTCTCGCTTTTCCAACAAATAACCAGCATGATACGCTAACCGCAACACCCGCCTGACATCATCAGATCCTGGCTGGGCTTCATTCATTAAACTCAACAGCCAAGTCATCTCCTCAGCAATGCCAGACTCGCTCAATCGGATCTCGTATTCAGAGTAATACGGTTCGGTAGTTAGTAATAACCCCACCATATTTTCCGGCCGCGCAAACGTGTCCAAGACCTGCGATACGGGTAACGCATCGATCCTTTCACAATCGTCGTGACCCGCAATTAATACGTGTGGTTTCTGGATTGGCATTACTCGACGAGCCTATATTTGACGACGCATGTTAGTAAAATTGAACCTCGGACTTACTCTCGTACAAATTATACTCGCGGAATGCCTGCAAACAAACCAGTTCCGATGCGCACGATAGTAGCCCCTTCACGAACCGCTAATTCGTAATCTCGAGTCATACCCATCGACAAGTGTCTCAAGGACACATTGTCGGGACATCGCGAAAACAAACTTTCTCGCAATTCTCGTAATTCTCCAAACTCGCGTTGTGTTTTAGAGGGATCACTCTCTAAACCAGCCATTGTCATCATCCCTTGAATATCGATGTTCGGCATTACTGCAACATTCTCTAGAACTGACTCTACCTCGTTCGGTTTAAAACCTTGTTTGTTTTGGTCGCCTGAAATATTTACTTGAATCAATATTTGGGTCACGATACCCTGTTTCACAGATTCAGCAGAGATTGAATTGAGCAGGCGTAAACTGTCACCGGCGTGTAGCATATCGATACAGCTAATTGTCCGTCGCACCTTGTTTCTTTGTAAATGTCCTATTTGATGGAACCGAACGTCTAGAGAAGATAGCTCTAAGGCCTTCGACCACAACGCTTGGGGGCGATTCTCCCCAATCTCTCCGCATCCCGCCGCGACAACAGCCGCCGTGACATCACGACCAAAGTACTTGCAAACCGCTACCAACTTAACATCTGCCGCAGTTCGACCACTAGCCTCGGCGTTTGAGCCAATTTTCATGCGGACTTCCGCGAGATTGGTCGCAATTATTTTCACCGTATCAATCACATCAACTCCCCTAGGAAACATAACTTTAGATTTTAACGTCGATTCGTTTAATTTGATATGGTGTCCTCCGCCCAAGCTACACGACCTGCTACTTTGGTAGCTCTTTTTTGGAGGTTCGACTGGGAGGTCGTTGGTCAAAACAGAATCAAGCGATCCCATTAAACAACTGCTGTTAAGTTATTTTATTGTGGAGTTTACCCCCACTTGCGCCCTTTCGTTAATTTACATCGGAAGTGTAAAATTGACAGGTAACCCCTCGCATCATTTACTATCCAAACCCGACTCGTCAATGGCCAGATTACCAATTTCAACGACCAACTCTCCCTTGGAATTAACGGGCCGACAATTGCGGCATGAACTCTCACTCGTAATTGACCAACTTGCGCCCTATATCGACGGACTGCTCGACGATGAAGCCTGGACGCCACACGATTCGCCAAGTTCCAATATTACGCCCCGTGAGTGTAAACTGGGGCCGCCTTGTTCATTACCGGAGATCCTAAACGACCTCTTCCAGCGGCGAATGCGTCCGAGTTTTAACCCCGCCTCCGGAGGATATTTAGCGTATATTCCCGGTGGTGGAATTCCTCATTCCGCCATCGCAGACTTAATTGCTGGCATCATCAATAAATATGTCACCGTGTGGTCTGTCGCCCCTGGTTTGGCCAATCTTGAAGCTGATGTCATTTCCTGGTTCTGTGAACTCGTCGGGTTTCCAGGGGGAAGTGGCGGATATCTGACGACCGGCGGATCGATGGCAAACTGGTCCGCCATCGTCACCGCTCGCCGTGTGCGTCTGGGCGACGACTTTAGCAAGGCCGTAATCTATACTTCCGATCAAGCCCACCACAGTATCATCAAAGCCGCCGTCTTAGCGGGTTTTCCGGAAACAAGTGTTCGCTTGATACCGTGTGACGCCACACATCGACTTGACCTCCAGGCACTCAAATCACAAATCCATTCTGATCGGCAATCAGCGCTCATTCCTTTTTTGGTAACGGGCCACGCCGGTACGACCAATACTGGGAGCGTCGACCCACTTGAAGATTTAGCCGCCATTGCTCAACAGGAACAACTGTGGTTGCATATCGATGCTGCCTATGGTGGTTTTTTCTGTTTAACCGACCGCGGTCGGCAAACTCTTTCAGGATTACACCACGCTGACTCGATAACCCTAGATCCACATAAAGGTCTATTTCTACCTTACGGTACTGGATGTCTCTTGGTTCGTAAGCAAGCAACACTGCGGCAGGCACACCAAGTCGACGCAGCCTACTTGCCTCCCTTTCAGGACGATCCCGCTCACGTTGATTTTTGTGAAATTTCCCCGGAGTTGTCGCGGGATTTTCGCGCTCTGCGTATATGGTTACCTCTAAAACTATTCGGATGGGATACCTTCACGCGATACCTCGACCAGAAAATCGACCTGTGTACGCAAGCCTTTGATGCTGTAAAGTCATTGGAGCACATTCAAATAATGTCGTCTTTACAACTTAGTACATTTGCGTTTCGCTTATCTCCCGCTGATTTCCCATCGGAAACAGCGGCGTTAAACGTATTGAATCACGATTTTCTGAATCGCATCAACGCCCAACGTAAAATATTTTTGTCCGGTACGACAATTGATGGCGACTTTTTGATACGAATCTGCGTGTTGTGTTTTCGTACCCACAAAAAACACATCGAGCAATGCATTACAGCAATAGAAAACGCTATTACTCCCGCTATCGAGCACTACAAATCAGTCGATTAAAGCCCACGCTTGTTGTAGAATAATGACTTGCTACAATGTTCGAACCTAACAACATCGGAATAACTTCCAAAACGACTCTCTCGGAGTACTCAGATGAATCCCCCGCATCAACCCCCCTTGAAACGGCGCTGGTATCAGGCCATCGGTCCGGGACTGATTACAGCCTGTGTCGTCATCGGTCCCGGTAGTATCCTCACAAGCAGCAAGGTTGGGGCTACCGGAGAGTATTCCATGCTGTGGGTCGTCATCGCCGCATGTATTTTCATGATGTTTTATATGCAAATGGGCGCGCGATTAGGTGTCGTTGCTAGTGAATCTCCAGGTGAAATTCTCACTCGCAAAGCTGGGCGATGGTTAGCAGTCGTCGTTGGGATAGCCGTGTTTTTCATTTCAACGGCCTTCCAATTCGGAAATAATCTCGGCGTTCAATCTGCTTTCGACGTCTTTCTTTCCTCGAATTGGTCCATCGCGTTAGTCGTCGGTTTCAACGCACTCTCTATTTCATTTCTATTCTTCTTTAAAGATTTCTATCAAGCTCTTGAAAAACTGATGATGTGTTTTGTGGGTCTAATGCTCACCTGTTTTGCAATAAATCTATTCTTTGCCGGACCCGAAATAGTAGCGTTTTCCAGAGGCCTGCTACCAACCGTTGGCGCGTTTAATAACATTGAAGTCCTTGGACTAGTAGGCACAACCTTCGTTGTCGCGGCAGCCTATTTTCAAGCTTACCTGGCAAAACAAAAAGGCTGGTCCCCCACCGAATTAAAAACCGTAATTATCGACGCCCGTGTTGGCTCGGCCATTATGGCCGTCATTACAATTATGCTGATGTCCACAGCCGCCGCCGTCCTCGCGGGGAAAGACCTGACAGGTGTTGAACAAGTGGCCGCTGCGCTGGAACCGGCATTTGGGAATAAAGGCAAGATTCTATTTTGTGTGGGGTTGTTTTCCGCCGCATATTCATCATTTTTAGTCAATTCAATGATCGCGGGTTTTATCCTCTCCGATGGATTGGGTTTGGGTTCTACTTCAAACAGCCTTGGTCCCAAGGTATTTACGACGGTTGTATTGCTTACTGGGATGATTGTCGCGTTACTCGTAAAGGGAACCGGCATGAGTGCGGTACCGGCAGTTGTTGCTGCCCAGGCCGTAACCGTCATCGCTGGTCCGCTTATCGCAGGTGTACTATTGTGGTTGACAAATTCACCCGACGTAATGGGCGAACGCACCAACGGTTTCTTAACTAACATATTTGGTGTAATTGGCTTTCTCATACTGCTTGCGATTGCCGCTTATGTTGCCACGGTAAAGATACCGGCGGGTCTAGAGAAAATGGGAAGGAACAAGCCCGTCTCATTTCAACAAATTCCTATTGGAAACTCCACCGTCACTGTGACGCTTGAGAACTCGCCCCTATTACCTCGTCTATTACTTTCAGAAAATAGCTAACATGACCGACTGTATAGAAGATGATTTATTGTTACTAAACGAACGTTTGCTTCAGGCCATTGATTCCAAGGATTGGGAAACCTACACCCAACTTTGCGACGATTCGCTGACCGCCTACGAACCCGAAGCGTTAGGCCAACTCGTCGAAGGTTTACCATTCCACTATTTTTACCTCAATCGCGACACTGACTCGGCTAGGCAATCGACAATTTGTTCGCCGCGTATTCGAATGCTTGGTGAAAATGCCGCTTGCGTAACATACGCACGGTTGTTACAAGCAATTGACGCCGAAGCCCATGAGTCGGTTGGGAGTTATGAAGAAACACGAATTTGGGAAAAACAGGATGGTCAATGGAAGCATGTACATTTCCACCGATCATTTGCGGGTAGTGTCGAACTGGGCTAAGATTTCAATATCCATATTTCCGCTAAATTGATCGCGACTTCTCAACTTTTTAACTACGCACTGGTCTTTTTATGACGTGTTATCTAATCTCTGGTGCAACCGGTTTCGTCGGAACCAATTTTCTACTTAACTTGACGAACGAGGATCAATATCGAGTTCTGTCTCGTGACCCTGCTAACGCTGCCAAAAGATGCAAATCACTCAACAGCCCTGCGGAATTCTTAGGTGGCGTACAATGGGAACCCACCGTTGGCGATCCACCTCGGAAAGCTTTTGACACCATTGACACACTTGTTAACTTTAGCGGTGAGTCCGTCGCCAAAGGTCGCTGGACAGAATCGAAAAAAAAGCGCATCTACGATAGTCGCGTCGAGGGCACAAAAAACCTCACCCATTTTCTCTTGCGGGGGTCTCATAGCATCAAGACGTTTTTGTCTTGTTCTGCGGTCGGTTATTATGGCTTTCCTGGCGAAGCTGAATTAACGGAACTAAGCGCCCCCGGATCGGATTTTCTTTCGACCGTCGTACAGGCCTGGGAAGCACCGTTATCGGAACTAGAACACACAGACATACGCGTGATCACCGCGCGCCTAGGCGTGCCACTGGGGCTCGATGGTGGCGCTTTTCCACAGATGGTCAAGCCATTTAAGATGTTCGTGGGCGGACGTATTGGTTCGGGGCAACAATGGGTGCCATGGATTCACATTAAGGACTGTGTCGCCGCGCTCACATTCCTGGTCGCTGACACTAGATGTTCAGGGATATATAACGTGGTCGCGCCACAATCTGCCACAAACATTCAGCTGACAGCAGCCATCGCTAAATCGTTAAAGAGACCTGCAATATTTCCCCTGCCAGCTTTTATCTTGCGCATACTGCTAGGCGGTTTTGCAGAAGTATTATTAGAATCTCAAAGGGTCGTACCGCAGCGTTTAAACGAAGCGTCTTTTAAGTTCACCCACTCGACTATAGATACCGCAGTTTCCAACCTATTATCGCCAAACCAATGAGTTCCAACCACAACTCCAACACCAGAAACTGGAATCGACTCAATACTTCGGTCGTCAAATGCAAAGCTTGTCCTCGTCTTATCGAGCATTGCCAAGAAATCGCGAAAGTTAAACGACGAGCATTTATTGAGGAACAATATTGGGGCAAGCCGGTCGCCAATTTTGGAGATCCCCGTGCGGAGTTGTTAATAGTCGGTTTGGCCCCTGGAGCACACGGCGCCAATCGTACCGGTCGTATCTTTACTGGCGACCGCAGTGGAGAATGGCTTTACCGGGCCCTGTATTTAGCCGGATTCGCCAATCAACGCGAATCAACACATACCAACGATGGGCTAGAGTTGTTCAATTGTGCCATTACCAATGTTTGCCATTGCGCGCCACCACAAAACAAACCTACCCCACTAGAAGTACAAAATTGCCAGCCATGGTTAACTGAGTTAGTGGCGATCCTTCCGGTAAAGGTGTTTTTAGCATTTGGTCAAATCGCTTGGCGGGCAACGATTGACTATTTACGACATAGCGGTCTGTACGCTGGACCGATACCAAAATTCAGCCATGGTGCTATTTTTAAATTGCCCGACGGTCGCGTATTGCTAGGAAGTTATCATCCAAGCCAACAGAACACGTTTACCGGTCGCCTGACGCGTCCAATGTTCAACCGCATTTTCAGAAAGGCGGATCGCTTGTTGAAAGCTCCGACTTAGCCAAAGACAGCGCCCTTACTTACTAATCGCGAAATCTCCACGCACATCCCGCCACATACAATGAATGTGACTCGCGGGATTCCCAGCGGCGTCCGGTTGCGTGTTTACAAATTCAATCTCGAATGTTGGTCCCTGAATTCGGTAGTAGTGTCCTACACCTGGTTTCGTGGGGCCGGCCCAAGCAAAATGCACGTTGTTCCAATTGCCTTCGGCAATATCACTTAATCGTTCCTGCATAATAGCCGGCGCCATCGTCGCCGCGTAAACCCGTACAATTTTGCGCAACAACTTGCGTTGAACGTCATTCAAATCAGTCCACGCAATACCAATTGGTTCCCCGAGTGGGACCTGTGCCGCGCCAGCGCTACGCACTTCGCGGGGAGCCTTTTCGTCCACAATTGCAATCAAGGCCTGATCAGCGTCTAGCATATTAACGAGTTCAAAAGCGAATACTTCTTCGTTTTTCAATACGCGAGTACCGTATTTAATTTCCCCCACATCAGCTTTCACGATAGTCGGGTTAGCACATAGAACTTGAGGTGTCGATGAAACAACTTTGCTGTCTTTGATGACAAAGTTCAATGACAAATGGTGGCCTTCAATACTTAGGCCCCACGTACCTTTTTCACCTGGATCGCCGAAAATAGTGTAATAGTATCGCAGGGTATCCCGCGCAAATTTGCCCGGGTTATCTTTTTCTAAATCTTGAAGAACTGCCTCAAGGGCCATAATCTGCCGTACTTTACGATGGCCAAGTACACTTAAACCCGCTTTCAATACAGCACCGGCAGCTGTTTTTTGCGGTTTAGTCATACTGCGGACCATCAGCCCTTTGCGTTGAGCCTTGGGGATGAAGTGCCAATCAACCCGTCGTTCATCGTCGTAGGCCAGCACTGCAACCTTGACCTGCTCTGGTTTCAAAGTGTCTTTGAAGGCGATCGCCGCTGTCACCAACGCTTCCCCGGGAGGTGCCGCCGTCTCTTGCATCCCAAGCCCAGCAGTGATGGCGATTACAAAAATCAACCTGGTTACAATGTGTGGCATTCTTGTCATTTGGTCCCTGGCCCTACTGTGTTGTTGGACATGCGATGTATAATAAACAAAACGATTGACTCCCTATAACTATAGTACACACAATCGTTTTATTCTACCTACCGTAAGTTCTTCTTGTGGCAAATCCAGTGTTCAAATCCATCCCTCGTTTTCGCCGATTGATAATCACCGGTGTTCCGTTCTACGCTATCGCACTACTCGCCGCCTGTGATGCTCCGTTGCCCGAACCGCAACAGTCCACATCCATAACGCCCCAAAAAACGCCGCGTCAGATCATTAACGACACACTGTCCAATCCCGCTGCCACGACTCTACATCTGGACGGACTCAAAGTAACAGATGAGGATTTACTGTTACTCACCGACAGTAATAATATCACGAGTCTACTGATTGACAGTAGCGTGGTATCGAATAAAGGACTGATACCTCTGCAGTCCATGAAGAATCTTACTCAACTGCGCATCCGGTCTCGTTTAACCGACGCCGCTATACCGGCCATCCTAAATCTGAAGTCATTGCAATTTCTGAATCTGCCGCAGGCCGACTTTACGGACGCGGGAATACACATTTTATCGTTCCACCCAAACATCCAGCTATTGCGAATAGGCGGAAAACGTTTATCTAATAAGGCACTCGAATCCATTGCAACAATGTCGTCTCTATCATTTTTGCACTTGATTGCCGTCCCGATTAATGACCAAGGCCTACCATCACTCTACGGCATGCAGCACCTACAGTCACTATACCTCGACGACACAGATACTACGGATGCGGGCCTAGCAAAACTACTCGAAGCGCTGCCGCATCTCCACCTACACATAAATCAAAATCACATCGATCGCGATCCCAATAAACACGAACACTGAAAAACATTCCACTTGGACAGTTTCTTAATCAGTAAGCTACTTTCAGCACATCGTACAACTCATTAACCGCGGCTATGTCTTCCGGGCGATTTTGAATAGACAATGCCTGAGTAATGTTCGCGAGAAGCCGCGCCACCCATTGCCGGTGCGTAGAAACTTCGATAACCGCAGAATTTGTCTCTGGCAATTGTTGCCCGCCCATCATTTTTTTAATCCGCGAGTAAACCTCGGACTCGCTCACTAATTTATCACCAAAAAAGCAACCAACAATCATCCGCTCGTTTTCGATATCACCTCGAAACCCAAGCTCCTCAAAGAGTACCTGATGTAAATGTGCCGTCAAGGCACGATCGCTGCCACTAGTAACTTGTTTTGCTATATCGTCCAACTCCAAAGCGACAAGTTGCGGAGAAACTTGCCGGTCAAAATGTATTGCAATCGCAGTTACGGCATTACAAATACCTATATTTGTTTCGAGACACCCTATTTGGGAAACAAACATGTCGAATGCAACCTTGGTTGCAGTAAAGCGGTTTTTGCATGTATGTAGCCCTCACTAGCGGGTAACGCGTTCGTTGTGGTTTATCAAAACTATTAATCTTCCAACAATTGATTGTGAAGCTACATTATTTGCCGTAGAAAAGTCAAATATACTGGCGCATAAAACTTGCCCTTAAAATGAGACTCGCAGCGCGCTCATGAAAATACTATACTTACCAAACACAGCAGCAGGTAATCTGCCACTGTCGTTACATATTTTGCTTTACACATCAACGTCCAATTAGTTATCTACTGCCCAAGAACCGGTTACCTCAATGCCTGCTGAATTCAATGTTGATGCAAAGGAGCAAGTTCGACAACTAACGGACATTGTTGACTTAACCGGGCAAAGTATTCATTTGCTAAAGCGAGGGCGTATCTACGTGGGATTGTGCCCATGGCACGATGATGAACGGCCTAGCATGCAGGTTGACCCCGAACGTCAAACTTGGAAATGTTGGGTCTGTGACATTGGCGGTGATATCTTTAGTTTTGTCATGCAACGCGAAGGTGTTGATTTCCGTGAAGCTTTGGAACTTCTTGCCGAGGCAGCGGGCATTCAGCTTTCCGGTCCCCGCCGTGACGACATCCAAGCAGGTTCTCCCAATGATAAGAAAACCCTCTACGCCGCTGCCGCTTGGGCTAAGAATATATTTCACCAATACCTTTTACATCATGCCGACGCGCAGATTGCTAGAGACTATTTCACACAACGTGGCATAAGTAATGAGAGTCTAACAACGTACCAAGTCGGTTTCGCGCCAAACCGCTGGGATTTTTTAGCAAACCAAATCGCGAGCTCGCCCTATTCCCATGAAGTCCTTAAGGCCGTGGCCCTACTGGGGCACAACGCAGATCGTAACAGCTATTACGATTTTTTCAGGGGGCGAGTGCTTTTTCCCATTCACGATACACAAAATCGTACCGTTGCATTTGGCGGTCGAATACTACCCCAGTTCGCTGACGACCGCGCCGCAAAATACGTTAATTCCCCTGAAACCCTTATATTTTCCAAAAGCGAGCAACTTTACGGGATCGACATTTCACTCGATGCCATACGCAAAGGAGGTAAAGCACTCGTGATGGAAGGGTACACGGACGTCATAGTCGCAAACCAATATGGCGTTACCAATGTAGTCGCGGTGCTCGGAACCGCGATTAACGATATCCACGTGCAACACCTAAAACGAATCGCGCAGGAAGTAACACTGGTGCTCGACGGGGATGATGCTGGTCGTCGCCGCGCCAACGAGGTACTAGAACACTTTGTCAAAGGACATCTTGACCTCCGTATCCTGACGCTCCCAGATGGCCTCGATCCCTGTGATTATCTTCAGAACCATGGAACCAATTCCTTCTTTGAGTTGATCAACACATCAGTCGATGCCTTGCAACACAAAGTGAACATCGAGTTAGTGGGCATAAACCCCGCAGTTGACACTCACAAAAGTGCGCTAGCCATTCACAATATTTTATCAACGCTCGCCATGGTTCCCCGCGACCAAACAATTTCCGATGTTGACTATAGACGCCGTGAACAACTAATTTTGGGACGATTAGGGCGTGCGTTTTCCCTGCCCGCAGATGACTTACGGCAGCAACTCAGCACCATTCGCCGCAACGGTGGCTCGCAAAACGTGACACAAACAACTGTCAAAACCAACCCGTCATCACCTCAACCGGATGTTTTAGATGCCACCGAAGCAGAAATTCTTGAATTACTCGTTTCACACCCTGAATTAACCCCGGGGGCCATACGCAGTTTTGACCCCTATATGTTTCGCTCCGACAACTTACGCTATATTTTTGAGTTTTTATCTGAGTTTGTGAATCAGGGGGAAGAAATATCTTTTGACCAATTATTATTAAAAATTGACGACCCTACACTCAAATTCGTATTGGTTCAGGCAGAAGAAAACGCTAAAAATAAAGAATCGACCGTGCAACTTACGCCAACTGCTCGACTTGAATCCTTAATTGACAAGTTTCAACGCGAGATACGCGACGGAGAAGAACGCGAGACAATCCGGAAGTTACGCAATAATGAAGTCGACGCCGACGAAGAGATGATACTTTTGCAACAACTTTTAGAGCAACAACGACTTGATCGAGGTTTATCCGACTGATGACAAATGGATTTATCGTCTGTCAGTGATAACAACAATTTTTATATCGGGTGTCCAGGACGCGCATGAAGCGCAGGAGGGTTACGACACATGGAACTATTTGAAGAACAATTTGAAGTACTTGCCGTAAAAGGAAAATCACAAGGTTACCTAACGCTCGATGAAATAAATGACTGTTTGCCTGATGACGATTTTTCACCCGAAAGCGTCGACGAACTTCTGATCAAATTAGAGTCGCAAGGGATTAAGGTTGTTTCCCAGGCGCCGGAACCGTCTACCGACTCCCTCCGAACGCCGACGGCCTCCACCCCAAAACAACCGTCCGCGACCGGAATGCCCAAACTAAGCGACGACCCAATCCGACTCTATCTAACACAAATGTCCGAAATCCCACTCTTGACGCGGGACCAGGAAATATCACTGGCAAGACAAATCGAACAGAACCGGCGCATGTTTCGGCGAAGTGTTCTCGGTTGTGATTTTGCAATTCGCACCACGTTTGAAGCCATCAAAAAGGTACACGCGGGGGAGTTGCCGTTCGACCGCACCATCAAAGTATCGTTAACGGAGCAACTCAGCAAAGAACAAATTTTGGCTCGCATGCCGCAAAACATTCCAACGATAGAGCATATTCTAGAACAGACCAAATTTCATTATCGCGTTCTCATTAGCAAATCGCAGAGCAAGGAAGCTAAACGTGAAGCTCGGATTAAGTTTATTCGCGGGCGCCAAAAAGCAATCACTTTGGTAGAGGAAATGAGCCTCCGCACACGGCGAATCTTACCACTAATGAAACAACTGAAGGAGTTTTCACAGAGGATGCAGTTGCTTGTCCAAGAATTAGCTAATCTCAAAGGTAAACGCTCTAAAGACGCGCGGTATCGCCAGGCAAACCTGAAGCGCGAATTACGGGACTTGATGCTGATCACGCAGGAAACTCCAGCTAGTTTGCTCAAACGGTGCGAACTCTGCCAAAAACGTTTTGAGAAATATGATAACATTAAACGCGACCTATCTAGTGGCAACCTCCGGCTTGTGGTTTCTATTGCAAAGAAATACCGAAATCGAGGCATGAGTTTCCTTGACCTCATTCAGGAAGGAAATACGGGGTTAATGCGGGCCGTCGATAAATACGAATATCGCAGGGGCTTCAAATTCTCCACCTACGCAACTTGGTGGATCCGACAAGCGATCACTCGCGCAATCGCAGACCAGGGTCGCACAATTCGGATCCCCGTTCATATGATTGACATACTATCAAAACTGCGAAATCTCCAAACCCAAATGTTGCAAGAATTGGGTCGCAAACCGACGATGCATGAAATGTCGAAACGGTGTGATGTCGATGTCGACGAGGTACGCCGCATTCTTGATATTGGTCGCCATCCGGTCTCTCTCGATAAACCCGTGGGAGACGGAGCCGACAACAGTTTTGGCGAGTTTGTTCAGGATTCGGGACAGGATAATCCAGTACAAAATGCCAACAACGCAATACTTCGCAAACAAATCGAAGGCATTCTCAAAACACTGACCTACCGTGAGCGTGAGATCATTCGCCTACGCTATGGACTTGGTGACGGATACACCTACACCCTCGAGGAAGTAGGGCGTATATTTAAGGTCACTCGGGAACGCGTCCGACAAATTGAGGCCAAAGCAGTGCGTAAACTTCAAAATCCCGTTCGCAGTCAGCAAATCGAAGGGTTCTTAGCAGAGAAACAGGAATAACCGCATCATGGCCTGCCGCCGTTGGTAACCAATTTGTCTTTTCAATCTAAGATGAACGCTAAGAACACAACTGGGATAGTGCACAAGACCCTTAATATTTGTTATCATCAAGCAATAATATTAGTGATATTTAAAATCTAACTGCTTGCTCGGATACACAAATATGACCGCCACCGTTGACATCTTACGCGATCTACACCGAATTCACGCGCAGCTAACTGACTTGCGTGCTCGCCTCGAACGCTGTCCCAAGCAGCTCGACGCGGCACAAAATCGTCTCGTTCAAGCCGAGTCTGCACACGATCTTCAAAAATCCGACATCCAGCGATTGATGCTCGCCTCAAAAGAACAGGAATTATTACTTGGCGAACGAGAGGCCCGCGTCGAAATATTGCGGGGCAAATTGAAGGAATGCTCAAGTAACAAGGAATACCAAACACTGAATGATGAAATCACTGCTATCAACGAAATCGTCAACAGCATTTCAGACGAACTTTTGCAGCAGTATGATAATCTAGAAACAGAACAATCGACACTTGACTCGTTACGGAGCGAAATCGATATTTCACAGTCGTCTTTGACCGAAACAGAATCTCGCATCGTCCAAGAAGAATCGACATTGACGACGGAAATCGCGCGAATTGAGTTGCAGCTTAAAAGCGCGGAAAATGACTTACCCCACGATTATCGCGGTGAATATGGACGCATGACTGAGGCCCGCGGAGCGGAAGGACTGGCTGAAGTGGCAGATAACTGTTGCGGTACGTGTTTTCAACAAATCACATTGCAAATGGAAAGTGAATTACGTATTGGAAAAATGGTCCAATGTAAATCTTGCGCAGCAATTCTATACTCCGCCCAATAGTGTAAATAAGCAGGGCTACCGTTAGCCCATTTACTCATACACCAAAAATACTCAGAAAATCGAGGACTTCTATGAGCAGCGTACCAATGACCCGTGAAGCGTATCAGCGTAAGCGATCGGAAGTTGAACTCATGGAGGGCGATCAAATGTCAGCAATCACCGAAAAGATCGCTGAGGCGCGCGCAGAAGGTGACTTAAAGGAAAACGCTGAATACCACGCCCAACGTGAGGCGCAAGGCTTGTTACAAGCGAAAATCAATCAAGTTAAGGGTGAATTATCCCGTGCGCAAATCATCGACATGGCCAATGTCCCCAAGGATGAGGTCGCCTTTGGCGCTACGGTAAAGGTTCTCGATCTTGAGTTTAATGACGAAGAGGAAATGACACTCGTTGGCGCCGGCGACGAGAATTACGACGTCGGCAAATATCTAATCACCAGTCCAATTGGGCAAGGTCTTCTAGGGAGTAAAGTCGGCGATCTCGTTGAAATCGAAGTTCCCGCGGGTACCATGCGTTTCAAAGTCCTCGAAATCCGCTACGAATAGTCGCCTGTAGCTTGGTAAACCAACCTTCACCAATTCGTGTCGATTCGTGGTTGCGTTTCTGCCGATACTAGCATCAGTTGACCTTTGGTGGTGAGTGTTTTATGTGCGTTTCATTTCAAATACGATCAGCGCAACCGCATGACCGGGATTTGATACTTGAACTTATCGAACCTTTTGTCGAACAGCGGCTGCTAATTCCTCGTTCCGCTGAAGAAATATCCGATTTGTTGGGTCTCGGATTTGTCGCTGTAGCTGGCGACGCATTGGTCGGTTTTGCCGCTATCGAGATTTATTCGCGCAAACTTGCTGAGATACAGTGTTTAGCAGTTTCCCCACAGGCACACGGGATGGGCATCGGCAGCGAGTTGGTGGCGGTCTGCCTCAACATAGCTAAGAAACACAACGTCTTAGAAGTAATGGCCATTTCCTCCTCAGGTAATTTTCTTGAGAAATGTGGCTTTGATTATTCTCTGCCGGGACATAAACGGGCACTCTTCTATAACACTGGTGACAACTAGCGGCTCCCAAATCGAGATATTTTTCCCGCTAGCCACTATCCCAACTGAAGCAACGAATCTTTCGACCCGATCTGCTATAATTTAACTGTAGCGCGTACGCGGCGCCGCACCCGTCTTTCCCCGGCCTGTTAAATTGAGTATCACTATCGAATCGTAAAACGGGAAAACAACATCATGCAACGGCGAATCCTGTTACAACACGCAACCGCAGCAACCGTCGTAGCCACCACAGCGCCGCTTTCGACTAAACTGCTGCGAGCGACTAACAGCGGCCCCAATGACAAAATCCGCGTTGGAATGATCGGCACCCACGGTCGCGCAGGTTTCCTGATGCGTACGTTCGCCGCTCAAAACGACGTAGAGTTGGTTGGCTTAGCCGACGTCGACACGCGCAAACACGCGGCTGCAATTGAAGCAGTAAAATCTGTTGCCGATAATTCACCTTATATTACGTCCGACTACCGCCATCTAATCGACGATAAGAGTATCGATGCTATCATCGTTGGCACACCCGACCATTGGCACGCCATCCCAACTATTCAAGCCTGTCAGGCGGGAAAGGACGTGTATGTCGAAAAACCCGATGGGCACAACATGCTTGAAGGGCAACGTATGGTTCAAGCCGGTACCAAACACAAACGAATTATCCAAATGGGGACTCAATCCCGCACGAGTTCTCATTTCCAGAAAGCTATGCAATGGATATCGCGGGGCCAATTAGGTAAGGTACTTGTAGCCAAGGCGTGGGAGAGCGCCAAACAATCAAATATTGGTAAACCAGCGGACACTCAACCACCAGCGGGCGTTGATTATGATATGTGGCTCGGCCCCGCACCATCACGCCCATTTAACGTGCGGCGGTTTCACGGTAATTGGCGTTGGTTTTTAGACTACGGTTCCGGCGACTTGGGTAATGACGGAGTACACCGAATCGACGTCGCCAAATGGGCTCTTGATACGGCCGGTCGAGCCCAAGGCATGCCCCCGTTATACATGCCAAGTAAAATTTCAGCTCTTGGCGGTAAATGGTATTTTGATGACCTACAAGAGTGGCCGGACACGCTACAAGCAACCTATCAATTTGCTGGTACAGATACAATGCCCGGCCGTTTACTTAGCTATGAAATGAGGATCTGGACGCCTTATAAATACTATGATGAAACCGAGGGAGTGGTGCTTTATGGGGACAAGGGTTATATGATCATTGGCAATCGTCGATGGCGGGCATTCGATCCCGCTAATAATGTCATCGCGCAGGATAGTGGTCAGAACGACGGCGTATCACACATCCGCAATTTCCTCGACTCTATGAGATCTCGGAAAAAGCCCAATGCGGACCTAGCAACGGTCGGTCACCCATCAAGTGTACTTTGTCACGCCGCGAATGTGTCATGGCGACTGGGCAGACAACTTAATTTAGACGCTACCACGGAAATGTTCATTAATGACGATCAGGCGAATCTTTTGCGTAGCAGGCCCGAATATCGCAAACCGTGGATTCTGCCTGAGGTTTAATTACCATTAACTTTGCGGACGAATAACCCAACACGTTGTTTAATGGCATCACGCGCTGCTCGAAACGCTCTCAGCTGTTCGTGTCTGCTGCCACAGGAATCAGCCGGATCCGGAAATGGCCAGTGCAACACTAATTCAGCATTACTAAATGCGGGGCATTCCTCCGCCGCTCCGCCACAAACGGTAACCACAAAGTCCCATTTTTCTGCTGTAAAGGGCACCAGTGACTTGCTTGCCTGCGAAGTGATGTCAATTGCGTCTTCCCGCATAGCCGTAATTGCTAAAGGGTGGACGTATCCTGTGGGTTTCGTCCCAGCCGACTCACACCGCCACCGTCCATCCGTAAATAGGCGGAAATATGCTTCCGCCATCTGGCTGCGACATGAATTTCCCGTGCAAAGAACGAGAACCGAATGAGTCATCGCAATCCCTGTCTCTAAAATAAAATACTAACTGACATCTCAATGAATTAAGATTTGTGTCTCAGCTCAAACTGCTGCAACGTACGCTCTAAAGTATGGAGTAACCTGACCAGTTGCGGCGCCGACATAAAAACGCGACTGGTCACCACTGACTTGGGGAACATGTTTGCCACAAAATCCAGCTTAAACTCCGAATCTGTGTGACCAATAATGAGTCCATTGGCATAAACGCCTACCTGCACGTCGTCAGGCACGGTTATGTCGTCGTACAACTCCGCTGGGCTCTGTTTATTGGCTTTTGCCATTGGCGCATCGGTGTCGCCCTCGGCAACAATTTTCTCCGTCGACGATAGCCGTTCGGTTGGTCCGTCAGGAACTGGGATTGCAACTCCAACAAACTGTTCCGTACCAATAGAATCGCGGAATTTTTCGTCCTCGGGGTGACACTCGGTATCGCCTGAGGGTGGGGTGGCGTCCGCCGACTCCTCTCGCATCACCGCGCCGCCTCGCGCGGCAAATGACTCGACGTTGCGGTGGATCGCCGCCACCATTCGTCGTAGCGTCTCATGCGTACAGATAACGCGCGCGACTACTGTACTGGGAGCACCGATTACTAAGACGAAATCTAAAATAAATTCTGTGTTGCCGGTAACAACTATCACACCCGTGCTAAATACACCCCGACTAACCTGCTCGGGAACTAAAGCCGACACTGGGCGAACCGTAACACTCGCATCGTCCTCGGGATTTTCTTCCTTTTTATTCGAAGCCATCTCTATTTCGAGCTACCTATTCTGAAGAAGTGTTATCTCAATAATTAACGCGGATCAACTGATTCGAAGATCGCAACGATTTAAAACGCCGCAGAGATTAAACTCGCAATTCCTTGAGTCGGCCACTGCTATCACCAATTGACGCGATACCGGCATCCATTCTATCGAGCATTGATAAAAACAGGTTGTTTAATGGCACTTCCTTACCAAGATCGATATGACGACCAGTATCAATCGTACCATTCGCTCCGCCGGCAACAACGATCGGCAAATCATCATGTGAATGGCGATTGGCATCGCTGATTCCGCTTCCATAGACAATCATCGAATGATCGAGTAAATTTCCGTCACCCTCAGAAATCGATTTAAGTTTTTTGAGGAAGTAAGAGAATCCTTGGCAAAGGTATTCATCTATTTTCCGGATTTTCTCCATTAAAGCATCGTCATTACGGTGATGGGAAAGCTGGTGATGTCCTTCGTTGACACCGACCATTTTATAGCTTCTATTGCTGCCAGCATTTCCTAACATCAGCGTCGAGATCCGTGTCGCATCCGTTTGGAACGCCAGTGCCATGATGTCATACATCAAATGCATGTGTTGTTGAAAATCGCTTGGTACACTATTGGGCAATTTAAGATCGGGCCGTTCAATATTAGAAGCATCCTGCGCTCGCAACACGCGTGCCTCCAACTCCCGAACGCTCTGGAAATACTCATCCATTTTACGCTGATCCGTAACACCAAGTTGTTTCTTTAACTGCAGAGCATCTTGTTTGACGAGATCCAAAATACTGGCCTTATAGAAATCCCGCTTCTTCTGACTCACACTATTTTCTTTGCCATCGCCAAATAACCGTTCAAATGCTAGTCGCGGATTTATCTCTTTTGCCATCGGGGTGCGACCTGTTTTCCAAGATATGTTGTTAGAGTAGGCGCAACTATATCCGGAATCGCAATTACCAGCGTTGCGACCCTGTCTCAATCCAAGTTCCAAAGACGGGATTCGTGTGCGGTCCCCCACCCGATTGGCTGCCGCTTGGTCAACTGAAACGCCAACTTTGATGTCCGCTCCGGATGTTTTATAAGGGTGGGCTCCAGTCAAATACGTCGACGCGCATCGCGCATGGTCGCCGGGACCGTCTCCATGAGCCCGCCCCCAATTCTGGGCTAGTCCTGTGACCACATTGATATCGGATTTGTGTTCCTGTAGTTGCTCCAAGGTTCGGGGCAGTTCATACTGCGAACCCTGCGTTGTGGGTTTCCACGAGTCCATAATCGCGCCGTTGGCAAAAAACACAAAGGCCATCCTGGTCGGATTTTCAGCAATTGCATCACTCGCTAAGGATTTTGAATGCATAATTTCCAACATCGGCAGGCCCATACACAAACCAAATCCCCGCAGCAATGTCCGTCGTTTAATGTCAGCCGTCATTATTTTTCCTCACCTCGTCGTTTTAAAAATGGATCACTCAGTACAATCTCCGCGATGATCGTTTGGAATCTATATTCGTCCTTTTTCAATTGTTTCATTATTTTGTCAACGGCGCATTCATCGTAGTAATTCAATCCGCGACCCAACGCAAAAACCAACATCCGCTCGGTTAACGTCCGAGCGAACGCAGCGCCTCTACTAGTAAGTATATCCACTAACTCCATGGGTCCGTCGAATTTTTCACCTGTTGGTAATATACCTGAGGAATCTACAGGGAATTCGCCATCTTTGATGCGGTATTTACCGATCCCATCGAAATTTTCAAATCCGAAACCAAGCGGATCCATTTGATTATGACAACTAGCACAAACGGCGTTCTCGCGGTGCAAATTGAGTTGTTCTCGAAAACTAGAGTTTGGCAATGCCTTTCCTGCCACCTCAATTATGGGAACATCTGCTGGTGGATCGGGGGGACGAACGCCGAGTATATTTTGCATAATCCATTTGCCGCGTTTAACAGGTGCCGTACGATTGGGATTGGATGTTAATGTTAGAATACTCGCATGTGTTAAAATCCCCGATCGTGGTATCCCCGCGAGAGAAACTCGCACATACTGATCACTGTCACTCGCGGGTACAACGACTTGTAATCCATAGTGCGTCGCCAGCGTCTGATTCACGAACGTATACTTACCATTGATAAAGTCAAACACCGACAGATTTTCTTGCAGCACGTGCTCAAAAAAGAGCTCCGTCTCTCGTTGCATCGAATCTCGCAGTTCATTGGTGAACTCGTAAACATTAGGATCTGGTACCACTTCGCTGAGATTGCGAAGATTTAGCCATTGCGTCGCGAACCCCGCGGTCAAACCTTGCACCCGAGGGTCACTCAACATCCTCGATAATTGAGCGCGTAATACCTTTTGATTCGATAGCGTCCCCTCTCTCGCAAGGTTAAGTAACTCATCATCAGGTGTACTACACCAAATAAAATATGACAGACGACTGGCCAATTCAAAATCATCAAGATCACGAATGCCCTTTACTGCACCTGCCCCCTCGCCACCCTCCAAGCGAAAAATAAATCGCGGTGACACTAATATCGCATTAACCGCGACCTGGATGCCTCGCTGGAAACTCTCCCCCTTATTCACGACCAATTGCACCAGCGTTTTATATGGCTCTAGTTCTTTCGAACTTAATTCACGACGGAATACTCGATGAATAATCATGTTGAGCACAGCCGCAGCTTCATTGCTGACGTTGCTAGATTCCTGAGGAAGGTTATCGTGAATCAATTTATTAAAAGAAGATAATTCATCGCCAGCCACGGATGTCGGGCCAACCAGTGTCCCGTTAGAAAAATAAATATTGCGATCTCGCTGCAGTGGATCCGGGTGTTTCGGATTATAAAAGTCATTCACGAATGAAAGTGCAATTTTATGCTGCCCAGCGGCAAGTTCCATTTTAACGGTATATTTTCGCGGATCGTCCTGCCCAGCTGACACCGACTGTTTAAACAAGTTTTTTCCGTCCAATGCCAATTCCATCTTCGCTAATTCCGGTCCGGCTTGTTGTGCGCCAACATCCACTGAAAACTCATAGCTACCCGTAGTTTCAATACTCACGAGTAGAGTTACGGTACCGTTGCTGTGAAAATCAATCGAAGTACCAGAAAGCCGACCACCACCCGCAATCGAGATATCCTTTTTGTCTATCAGCACCTTGGTGGCGTTTTCCGCTCCGGGAACATAAACAATCCGCTCGCTAACCTGTTCCGCAGCGGTAAGATATTTTTCCAATAGCAATGGAGGAAGTGATAGCACGTCACCAATATTGTCAAATCCTTCACCCACATCATCCGATGGAAAATCGTCTGCCGGCCTAAAATCTATACCAAACAAATCTCGGATAGTGTTGTTATATTCCAAACGATTTAGACGACGAATAGTGACGCGCCCTGGATCTGAAATTAGATCACAATCAATCGAATTGATTCGGTTCGCTACCCACAATTGCGCCTGTTTTATTTCATTAGTGGATGGTTGTTCAGCGTCTTCGGGAGGCATCGCTCCAAACCGTAACACCTCATTGACCCGCTTCCAATTCTTGCGAAACTCGAGAAAGGATCCCGTTTCCGAAACGTGGTCGACGCGAATGCCACTCATTGCCTCCTCTTGATTATGACAATCCAAGCAATATTTTTGAAAAAACTCGGACGCTCGGGCACTGGCGATGTCATTTTTGGATTGTGCTGTCACCATAGAACATGCCGCAAAAAACCAGCAACTAATGGCGAATTTCCATACTTGAACGAGCATTAGCTATTCTCAGATAGATCGACGACGGTGGGATGGTGAAGGTGGGAACGAACGGCGTATTATTGCCACTGCTGAATTATACACCTTTCCGCCACGAGACGCAGGAGCAATCACTTACTTGCCCTCGTAACCCGAGTAATTAAAGGATGTAATTACTCAGATTTTCGTCATCGACTACGCTTTGCAATCGCTCAGCGACATACGCTTGATTTATCTCAACACGCCCGAGATTAATTTCGGCAGCTTCGAAACTCAGTTCTTCTAAGACACGCTCCAAAATCGTGTGCAGTCTCCGCGCGCCGATATTTTGAGTACGTTGATTTACCTCAAACGCATAATCAGCCAACGCCACAATAGCATCATCAGTAAACACCAGTTCCACTCCCTCGGTGGCCAAAAGCGCGACGTACTGTTTGGCTAGGGAGTTTTTTGGTTCTGTTAGGATTCTCCGAAAATCATCGCTAGTGAGATTGTCTAGTTCAACTCGGATCGGGAATCGCCCTTGTAACTCGGGCATCAAGTCACTTGGTTTAGTCGAGTGAAACGCTCCGGCGGCGATGAAAAGCACATGGTCCGTTCGCACATACCCATATTTTGTCTGCACCGTCGTGCCCTCGACAATTGGTAATAAATCGCGCTGTACGCCTTGTCGCGATACATCAGCACTCATCCCTTGAGTTCCGATAACTTTATCCATCTCATCGAGGAACACGATTCCCATATTTTCCGCAAGATCGATTGCCATCGCGTGAACTTTGTCGTCGTCTAGCAACTCATCACATTTCTGTTCAAGTAGAGTCACTCTCGCCTCGGCCACAGTCGCCTGTCGTTGCTGACTGTTCTTTGGCATCATCTTGTCCAGCATCCCCTGTAGGTCCATGTCTAAACCCTCCATGCCCATCCCACCAATCATCACCGGCGAGTTTTTTTGTTGAGTAGTGATTTCTATGGTTCGTTGGTCAAGTTCGCCAGCCAGCAACATCGCTCGCATTTTTTCTCGTGTTCGCTGATATTGCGACTCTACGTCCGATTGTTCACTTGCCTCGTCCGACCCAACTAACGGTGGTGGAGACACCAACATATCAAGCAATGTATTTTCAACAGCCGCTGCCGCTTGATCCTCGATCTTAACTCGTTCTTGTTGTCGGACCAAGGCAATGGAATTATCCAGTAACTCCCGCACCATGCTTTCCACGTCACGTCCGTAATAACCCACCTCCGTATACTTGGTGGCCTCCACCTTTATGAAAGGTGCGCCGGTGAGGCGCGCGAGTCTGCGAGCTATTTCAGTTTTCCCTACGCCCGTAGGCCCGCTCATCAAAATATTTTTCGGCGCTACCTCATCTCGCATTGCTGGATCAATTTGTTGACGCCTCCATCGATTGCGTATAGCTACTGCGACGAATCGCTTGGCTAAGTCTTGTCCCACGATGAATGCATCAAGCTTTTCAACAATCTCCCGAGGTGTCAGATCACACCGAGGGCCGGCCGTCTTGGTTGAATTTGTTAATTGCTTCATGTCGTTGTCGATTCTAAAGTTTGGATAATTATGTTGTGATTTGTGTAAATATCTATATCGGCAGCGATGCCAAGTGCAGTTTCAACAACTTCCTGAGCCGTTAATTCTGAATGCCTACACAACGCCCTCGCGGCCGCCGTCGCATAATTCCCACCCGACCCAATAGCCACAATCCCATCGGTCGGGCTTATCACATCACCAGTTCCACTGACGAGCAGCGTGCTGCTGTGGTCCACCACGATCAACATCGCCTCGAGGCGGCGCAACGCTCGGTCTGTTCGCCAGTCTTTGGCCAGTTCTGTTGCCGCGCGAGGCATATTCGCAGGGTGGTCCAACAACTTCGCTTCAAAGCGTTCTAACAAAGCAAATGCATCAGCACTAGACCCAGCGAAACCACAAAGTACCTTACCGTCAAGCAACGGTCGGATTTTACGGGCGTCGGATTTCATGATAGCCGACCCTAAGGTGACTTGGCCATCGCCCCCCATCGCCACAATCCCCTGGTGACGTACCGCAAGGATCGTCGTCGCATGAAACGTTTCCAGCTTCTCACTCATTAGCGAACTCCCCAACTGCATAATATATTTAACATTAACGAGGGTTCACTTTCGCGTCCAAACGTCAGCTGTTAGGAACAATCCAAAACAACACCGCTCCGGCCCTAGTTACTCTTATTGTGCAACGATAACAAATTGTCGTAAATAGGCGGCTTGGAAAAACCATGCAACTCGTAGTAAACTATTGGTACACGCAATACACCCGTCATACGCCACTAAGCCTTGGATTACGAACACATCATGTCCCCATTGCCCACCAGCCCCCGACTCATGAATCGACAAAACACAGCGATGCTTATCGTCGACGTACAAGAAGCCTTTCGTGAAGTCGTTCTAGACTTTGACCAAATGGTTTGGAATATTGACCGACTGGCACAGGCGGCAACCCTTTTCGAGATACCCGTTGCTGCCACTCAACAATATTCTAAAGGGCTGGGAACAACAGTTGGCCAACTAGCGAAATACTCAGACCCGCAACTCGAGAAACTAAGCTTTAGTTGTCGAGAATTCGACATGCTCTTCGAAGAATGGAAGCGTGATGGCATCTCAATGATCGTCGTCACCGGTATTGAACTTCATGTCTGTATCCAACAAACCGTCATGGACCTATTGTCGTACGGATTTGAGGTTTACTTACCCATCGATGCTGTCAGCGGGCGACTAGAACTAGATGCTAAAATAGCTATCGACCGAATGCGGGACGCTGGCACCATCGTGACTACTTGCGAGTCTGCCATGTTCGAATGGTGCGAATCCGCGGTCGACCCTTGTTTTAAGCAAGTCAGCGAACTGGCCAAACAAACTTATTCCTAACCCTAATTTTTGACCCCAACCATTTAAACTAGACAATTTCAATAAACCCGCTGGTATATCCCATGACCACCACCGACACGCCCTACCCACCACTACATTCCCCCCGTCGAATCCTTATGGGCCCCGGGCCGAGTGATGTCCCACAAACCATTTTGGAGGCACTTGCCCAACCGACAGTAGGGCATCTTGATCCATTTTATTTACAAGCGATGGACGGGCTGCAATCGATGTTGCGCCTCGTTTTCAAAACGGACAATGAACTTACCTTTGCCGTTAGCGGTACGGGTTCCGCTGGCATGGAGACCGCGGTAGTTAATCTCGTCGAGCCTGGCGATTCCGTACTCATTTGTGTCAACGGTGTGTTCGGTAGCCGCATGGCTGACGTAGCGGCACGCGCAGGAGCGGTCGTTAATACGATCACCAAGCCATGGGGCCAAATATTTACCACCACCGAACTCAAAAACGCAATCGTAAAATTTAATCCAAAGATCGTTGGTCTTGTCATGGCCGAAACATCAACTGGGGCTTCCCAACCAATTCCTGCCATCGCTGACGTAGTACACAACGCTGGCGGATTACTGATTGTTGATGCCGTCACATCCTTAGGCGGAATGAATGTTGAGGTAGACCAATGGGGAATCGATGTTGTATTTTCCGGCACTCAGAAATGCCTGAGTTGTCCTCCGGGACTGGCTCCAATTTCTTTCAGCCCAGCGGCTGTCGCATCTATCGAACACCGCGCGACTAAAGTTTCAAGTTGGTATTTCGATGTTTCGATGATCGCTAATTACTGGGGCAACAATCGCGTCTATCACCATACCGCTCCTATCAACATGACCTTTGCCCTTTATGAAGCACTTCGTCTGCTGCTGGCGGAAGGACTCGAAGCGTGCTACGCCCGCCATGCACTGAATCATCGTGCATTAAAGATAGGGCTGGAAATTCTCGGATTCACGTACGCCGCAGATCCCGAACATCAACTGCCAATGCTCAACGCAGTCAATCTTCCCGCTGCTGTCGACGACGCCCAGATGCGCCAGGCACTATTGCAGCAATATAAAATAGAAATAGGCGGAGGCTTGGGGAAATTGAAGGGTAAAGTCTGGAGAATCGGCATCATGGGGCATTCCGCGAAATCTGATAATGTACTCAGCTTACTTGAAGCACTCGAAAATCTTTTTGTAGAAAACCAAATTATTAGCGAATCTGGCGCTGCATGCCGGGCGGCGAATGCTGTTTATCAAGACGTCTAACGCGACTAATCTAGGGCAAACATGTCAACATTTTTTGTTGGCAAGGTTGGTGACCTGCGGGTTGACATGACACTCGCCAGAATTACAACAAAGTAATGGTTTCCGAATCAATCTTCTTTCAACGGTATCACTTTAACACCGTCACGACTGCGCAAATCTATTTCCGTCGGCTCACTACTAATCTGTAGCGTTTTATTCGCGCGATAGAACGCTGTTAACTCCGCCAGCTTTTCTGGAGCTATTTGCTCGTCAATAGTTTCCTTTCCAGGTTCACTCCCCCATAATACGCGAATATCTGGACGCTCTTTTAAGATGACATAGTAAACGACCGTTGAACCGCGAGGGTTCATTGTCACCTCAATTCGATAAAGTCCCATTTCTTTCCAAGAAATAGCGTCAAATAAACCGGCCAATTTCGCCGCACCAACAACTTTCGCATCCCCCCAAGGATCCCCTATATTCCCACTTGGGCGCAAATGGTCGGCGGCGATTCGCAGGTAATTTGATATATCATCCGCGGTGAAATCAGCAGGAGGCAAGACGGTACCATCAGCGTCAATTGGCAAAACGTGGGGACGATCGTTAAATTTGACTTCGACCATTGCCACAGGTTTTCGAAAGTTAACGATAACAGCGACACCACTGGGTTTTTTTTCAACTAATTCAACGGAATTGATCCATGAATGTAACGTGAATGCATCCGCTAACTGTTTGGTTAAATTACTATCGTCCAAAAACAACTCTTCCAAATTGTGTTGTTTGATGACATCCCGTAGTACGTCTCCTCGGATCCAACTCGGTTGCTCAGGCGACAATTGTATGTGCTCAGCTCGCAACGCAAACTTGTCGCTATGCCGCAGACGCGATTGTCCAATTCCCCATATCGCCAACGCCACAATCACTACAACGGCAATAAGGACGATGTCCACTGCCCGTCCCCGACGATATACACGGTTTCCCATAGTTATTGCGATCCCTCATTTAGCATGGTCGCACCTTCGCGACTTGCACTAGCCTGCTAACATGCCTACCAAATTTCAATTTGTTTTTGAATGGACACACCCAACTGCGAATCCACTTCCGCTTGAATATGTGTAAGAAGTGCCACGGCATCGGCACAAGTCGCGCCTTCGCCGACAATCATGTAATTGGCGTGTGAGTCACTGATCATAACACCACCTTGTTGGAAACCTTTTAGACCCGCTTGCTCAATCAAACTTGCAGCTTTAATCCCACCGTGATCCTGAAACATACATAAACTACGTTCCCGCCCCTGAGGTTGTTGCCCTTTATTTACGATCCACAACGTTTGCATTTTCCTCGTGATCTCGTTGGCGTCGGCTGGGTGTAAGTCAAACTCCGCCTCAAGTACCACCAAATCATTGAGCGATGACTTTCTGTATGAGAACCGCAATTCATCTCCACCGCGAGTTTGCAAGTCTCCCCCGCGGGTCAAAACCGTGACACTTGTTGTTCGCTGGCCAATGTCACCGCTATTTGTACCCGCATTAGTGCGGACCGCTCCGCCAACCGTACCCGGGATTCCCGCCAGTTGCTCCAAGCCCTCGAGTCCCTCGCGCGCTGCGGTCGATACCAATTGCACCAAAGCAGCCCCCCCCCCAGCCTTTAACGTATTGCCCACCACTTCGATATTACAAAATGCTGCTGCGGACAAGTGGATAACAATTCCGGGAACAACGTCCGAACAAACAATCAAGTTAGAACCGCCGCCTAGCACGCGAATGGGAACTTCCTGCGCATTGCAAGCTTTGACCAGTTCAATCAATTCCGCCTGAGAGGTAGGTTCCGCAAAATATTCACAAGTGCCACCAAATCGCAGGCCAGTGAACGTGCTTAACGATTCCCCCGACCTGACGATATGTTCAAATCCACTAAAATCTACCATGCTAATACAATCAATCCTAAAACAATTAATTTATCACTCGATGAAGAAAAATACTCTTTTGAACTACGCATTATCCAAATAATAGAATACCCGCCCGTTGTCTGTCAACTTAAACTAGTACATTACATCCCGCTACACAACATGACCGTTTCCACCCACTCCCGCCAGCGAAATAAGTCGACGTTTTCCAAGCTCCCGGTTCTCACGATGGGCACAGGAATTCGTTGCTGGGATTCTCCAATTTGCGCTTCGACGGACAACCGACCGCTAACATCATAATAAAAAACGAGACCGATGGGAGTTTTTGCCGGCAAATTGGAGGGCAAATTGTCGACGACACATTTACCCAAGTCAACACACTCATCAGGGTTGGCGCTCTCACCCTCGATTAGCGGTATTAGCAAGTTTTGCTGATTGTCCTGATGCGTCTTCAAGATTTTTCTAATCTTAACCGGTCGCCTCGTGTCCTTAGGTAACACGATCGCATTGACGCGTTTCCCAGTATTAACATTTGTTCCGAGCATCCCCAATGCTCGCGCGGTCACTGCCTCTACCTTTACACTCGGCGTCTCACCCGCGAGTATCGATTGCCGAATGCCCGCGAAAATCGCTGCGCCGTTCGACACCGCTGATTCGGGCATTGACACGATCGTCGCTGCCGGAAAACAACTCTCTACAATTTGTTTTACCATCGGCATCAAACTCGCGCCACCCGCTAGCAACACTTTAGCTACATCTGATACTTGTAAGTCCGCTGCGGCAACAACTTCGTCAATTATAACGCGTATTCTCTCTAGTAAGTCAACTGACAATTCCTCAAGTTTCGCGCGCGTCAAGGTGACCGTCGTCGCCTTCGCCTTACCCGGAATCGTCACCAGAAGCTTAATTGTCTCAACTTCACCCAAACGTTCGCGTGCCCCCTTGCAGCCACGCATTAATTGCCGCGATTGTAACTCCTGCCCGCGGGGGTCATATCCATAGGCCGCAACGAGCCCTTCACCTATCAAGTCCAATAGCAACTCATCGAAATTGACACCTCCCAAATGCGCATCGCCTTCACTCGATAACACGGTTAACACCCCATCGCCACACACCATCGCCGCTACATCTAACTTGCCAGCGCCAAGATCCACGACAACTATTGTTTCGGCCTCCGCAGGCACAACACCGTCATAGAACGCCAGGGCACTCGCCACCGACTCATCGACTAGTTCCACGAGATCTAACCCAGCGATTTCAACGGCGTGCTGCATCGCTTCTCGACACACGGCGTCGAAGGTTGTTGGCACCGCCAATACTAACTGCTTACACTGACCAACCACTCGTTGCACATCACTCGCCAACTTCGCGACCAACAAAGCAGCCAGCACAGCGGGTGGGTAGATCTGGCCTCCAATAGGGCCCGGGTACTTGGCTCGGCCCACGTACCGTTTTATCTCTTCGCCAATACAATCTAAATTTTCACTACATCGTTCTACCGCCTTCTTGCCAATCGCGGTATCCATCGGATCCACGATCAATACTGTGCTCGGTGTAAATGCGTCGCCTTCTGCATCAAGTACCGGTTGACACATACCGCTCGTATTAACCCACGACACTCGGCAAGTTTCGGTACCGAAATCAACACCGACGGGGTAAGACTGAGTCAAATTTGCGCGGTATAGCTCTTCGCTAAAACTAGCAACATCATCGTCGTCGTTAGCCGCGAGTTCCTGTAATTCATTGCGAAACTCCAAAAGCGACGAATAACGATGAACCGGATTTTTCGCGAGCATTTTTGCCAGTATGGTGTCAACCCATGTGGGAATCTGCGGGTTGGCCGCAGATACTGACGGGATGGGCTTATTCGCATGTGCCATTAACGTCTGAATCATATCCCCTTGGTACAACGACTTACCGGTCAACAAATAGTAAAACGTGCAGCCGAGGCTATAGATATCACACCGGTGGTCGACTGTATGGGGATCCTTTGCCTGCTCCGGCGACATATAATTGACCGTCCCCATGATCACGCCACTTTTTGTCAACTCTTCTTCAGGCTGGTTACCGATCCGAGCCGTCCCCATGTCGAGCAATTTCACTTCACCGTCTACGTCAAGCATTAGATTGCTCGGTTTGATGTCACGGTGCACCATCCCACGATCGTGGGCATACTGTAACCCCACAGACGCTTGTTGAATGTACTCCATTCCCTTTTCCAGGTTAAAGGGGCCGTGTTCCTTGACGATCGCCGAAAGAGCTTGGCCGTCCACAAACTCCATTACCAGAAAATGTACACCAGATTGCTCTCCCGCATCAAAGGCCGTAACTATATTTGGATGAAATAACTGCGCGGCCGCCTTAACTTCTTGTCGAAACCGTTGAACAGCTTCAGGATGCTTCATCATATTCGGGGGCAACACCTTCAAAGCCACTACGCGATCCATCCGGCTATGTCGTGCTTTAAACACCGTGCCCATTCCGCCGGCACCGATTTTTTTCAGTAGTATATAATCCCCCAAAACCGGTAGCTTGGGCGAGGCCTCTTCGTCCCGCTCGGTCGTCGTGCCCACAGACGTTTCATCATCGTCGGTGTTATTACTTAACGTTTCTGGCGCAGGAGCATGAAACCGCGTCTGATCCGGGTCTTCTAAGGCGTCGTCCTCGATTGGTTCGTCAGTCACTGCTTGATGCCTCCAATAGGTTGCGGCAGGTGAAAACTCGTCTACGCGATCGCGATGATACGCAACCGCAAACTGTTAAATACAACTATTAGGCTTGAACAGGCCATCGCGCCAGCCGCCATCCAAGGTTGAATTTCAATACCTACCGACACAAAACACCCCGCGGCAATGGGTATCAGTGTAACATTATACAAAAATGCCCACCAAATGTTTTGTAGTATTATATTTCTTGTCCGTTTGGATAAACGAATCGCTCGGGAAATCCCCCTCAAACCAGGTTTTAGCAGCACAACATCCGCTACCTCAGTCGCTAAATCTGCCCCTTTTGCTACTGCAATCCCCACATCCGCCGCAACGAGCGCAATCGCGTCATTCACGCCGTCACCGACCATCGCAACAACGTTTCCCGTTGACTGTTTCTCCCGCACCAGTTTAACCTTATCCTCTGGTGCTAATCCAGCATGAACATATTCAATTCCCACCCTGAAAGCAACGTCATCTGCAATCCGTTGATTATCTCCAGTGGCCAGCATAACCTCTAATGACCTGCTCGTATCCACTTTGACTCTGGCTATGTCCGCCTTCACACCAGGCAACAATTCCGCATCAAAGTCAAAAACACCGACAAATTCTCCATCTATTCCAACATAAGTAGAACCATTGCTTTTTTGGTCAATCGTGCAAGACTCGAACGAACAACCAACTTGCGCCTCTACAAAATGTTTGGTACCAATGGCGATTTGATGGCCTTGCACCAAGCCAGAAACCCCACCTCCTAAAACATGCTTAACCTCGCTTGCTGATTTCACTGCCACACCTGCTCGGTTTCCATACGCCACAATGGATAACGCCAGGGGATGATTACTTTGTTTTTCAACGGCGACGATCATAGCAAGCACATCGACGTGCTTGTAAGGTTTTCCAGTGTTAATTAAGTCGAATGCCTTAACAGATATATCGCTGGTCGTAATCGTCCCAGTTTTGTCCAAAATCAAAGTCGTGATATCGCCTAATTTCTCCATTACCAACGGGTTAGCGAACAATATCCCTTCGCGCACACTGCGAACTGACATTACTAACAATGCCACCGGTGTGGCTAAACCAAGTGCGCATGGGCAAGCGACCACTAATACCGATACGGCGTATTTCCATGCATTCTGTGCATATCCCTCGGGTGCACCATGTCCAATGACCATCCATGCCACTAGGGTAACCAACGCTACGGCCAACAATCCCGGGACAAACCGTTGCACAATGCTGTCCGCTAGGGTTTGCAAGGGGATCTGGCTTTCCAAGCATTTCTCAAGAACTTGCGTCATTTTATGTAAACGGTTGTCCGCTGGAGTCACATCAACTTCAAGCGTAAGTAAATCAGTTCCGTTTATAGACCCTCCAAATACACGGTCACCTCCGCTCACCGCCCTTGGCATGGACTCGCCTGTTAACCAAGATTGATTGACGGCCGATTCACCGCTGACAATTTTCCCGTCGGTTGGGACAACTTCACCCGGCCGCACAATGATTCGGTCGTTCACAACCAATTCGGAGGTGGGTACATCCCGAGTCTCATCACTCACTAGTAAGTGTGAGGTCTCGCAATTCATCACGTCAACACTCGCGAATTCCGCCACGGTCGTTTGACGAGCTCGCACTTCAATCCATTTCCCAAAACTAACGAATGCCAAAATCATAGGCGCGTCCATCAGCAAATGCGTTCCCGCCTCTTGAAAAACGAGTCCGCCTAAATACGCCGCCGTTGTCCCTATGGCAATTAGCGTATCCATGTTCGACGCTCCTACTAGCGCTAATTTCAACGCATTTTTTAGGTAAATGCCGCCGACAAGAACTTGCACACTAGTCGCAATGAATACCGCTATCCACCAATGCTCTGGCGGACTTAACTGGAGTTGCATCAAAGCAAGCAATAGGCCAACGCCGACACCTGAAACCAACCACCGCTGTAGCCATATTCTTTGACTCGAAGCATTTTCCGCGCGCAGCCGGCGCAACACATCGTGCGGAGAAGAACTCAATTCAGCAGCATAACCACGCTGCGCAAGTGCTTTCAAAATCGACGACGAACTAACATTGCTGTGCGAGATGACCGCTTGCCCCGTTATTAGACTTACGGATACTGAATTGACACCCAAGATACCCCGTATCGCATCCCTGACAATCGTTACGCAACTGCCACAGTGCATACCGGTAACGGTTATCCGAGTTATTCCCTCCAGTATTGTCGACTCCCCTTCCACCCCAGTAAATACGCCCGCTATTTCAACTGGACCGTCTGGGATTGCGTCTTTGGTAGCGCATTCTGTTAACGCGCCATCGAAACAAGCAAGCAGCACTGCAGTATCAATCGAATCATCATCGCAATATACGAACACCTGCGCTGTCGACTCGATGAACGAAATATCGACGACGCCGCGCAAATCCCGTAGTGCCTTTTCAATGGCGACTGCGTTATAATAGTCAACGATTTGCTTATCTAATTCGATTACTTTCATGACTTGATCTATCAACAATAAGACAAAACCAACCAGCTATGCGGAAACAAACTACAGAAGTCATCGCCATCGGTGACGAATTAAGCACCGGACAACGACTTGATACCAACAGCCATTGGCTCAGTAACCAATTGACCAATATGGGCCTATCAGTGCAATACCATAGCACAGTTGCCGACGACGTAAATGCAATCACTAACGTCATTCGAACGGCACAAAAGCGCTCTGATTTTATCCTAATTACCGGTGGTTTAGGACCAACCGCGGATGATCTAACACGCGAAGCACTCGCGGCAGCCGTTGACCAACCGCTCATCGAAAATCCAGAAGCATTGCAACATATTATCACCTTGTTTAAGCGGCGTCGTCGCGAGATGGCGCCCAACAACCGCAGACAAGCGTTACTCCCTCAAACGGCCACACTAATACACAACGACGAAGGAACCGCACCTGGCGTCGATATCATAATCGCTTCGAGCGAACACAGAGCCCGAGTGTTTTGTCTGCCAGGAGTTCCAGCAGAAATGAAGTTGATGTTCCATTCGCATATAATTCCAGCAATTCGCCAAGATATGCCAGGTACGCCTCAAATCACTCGTCAGTACGTTGTAAAAACCTTTGGTATGGGTGAAAGCAATCTCGAACACAAACTGCCGCAGGTTTTTCAACGCGCCCGTTCGCCGCTCGTTGGCATTACCGCCAGTCATGCCACCATTACCTTACGGATCCAAGTCACCGCTGCCACCGAGGAACAATGCCAGAAATTAGCACAACCGACACTGGATGAGATCGTCAACACTCTCGGGGATGTCGTATTCGCAAATCACGAGGTCGAACTAGGAACCAAGGTATGTCAACTGCTCGTCCAAAACGAGCAAACAGTGGCGACTTGGGAATGTGGTACCCAAGGCCAGGTCGCAACCATGCTACACGCTCCTCTTTACCCCGCACTTGTCGTCTCCCGCTTCAACTTGGCCACCGACGGATTCCCATTCACCCACGACGCTACCGCTGTAGAGTTAACAAACTTAGCAAAAGGTTTTCAAGAGGAAACGGGCGCCACCTATGCGATGCTTGTAGGACCTGTGCGGCGACAAGATCAATCAGCAGCGGTTGTGCCGCGGTTTGATGTTGCCATCGCCTCCAGAAAGGGAACTGCTGTGCAGACGTATGATTTCACCGGGCACCCTGATATTTTATTTACTAAAGCCGCAAAGCAAGCGATAAACCAATTGCGCCTTTACATGAAGATTGCACAGTAAACGTCGATCCCGCGCAACCGTTGCGACGATTGCGGCAATGCCACATGTTGTGGAGCGTTGTTGACGAAAAAGACCGTTCTATTTTTCTGTTGCGTCAACTGCCACGTCAGCAGCGACGGGTGCTAGGAAAGTTACGATTGACTTTCCATCATCCGACCAAATCCGCACAACGCTGTCTTGACCGCCAGCAACGATTGTCTTTCCATCAGCGCTCACGCCAACGTTGTAGACGTAATCTGTCGCACCGGACAACGCTCGTACGTTGCCACCGTTGTCGGCTCGCTTGATATGTACGTTTTTGTCACCGCAAGACGCGACAACATTAACTGACAGCCCAGCAAATTGAATTGACGTAACCTCCTTAGCAAAACCACTAATCGTCCGCTGTTGATCGCCGGTACGGAAATCCCATAGTTTAATTACCTTGTCTGCACCTGCACTCGCCAATTGCCGACCATCGGCACTCCAACCTACGCCTAGTACGTGGTGTGTGTGCCCTTCAAATGCCCGCACAAATTCGCCATCAGACACTTGAAACACCTTAACAAACCGATCCGCACCACAAGTCGCGATATGCAGTCCATCAACTGAAAAACGAGCCGAAAAAATCGTGTCGGAATGTGGGTCTTTAAAAGACCGGATAAGTTTTCCATCCGCGACGTTGAAAATACTTAATTCTCCATTACGCGACGGTTCACCGCCTCCTGCTGCTAACAACTTACCATCACCACTAAAGTCAATCGCGGTCACTCTGTCCGTAAACACGCTTGCCCCGGTTTCTGAATCAATCGTCCTTGCTAATTTCCACTCGGAAATCGTTGACCACACCACGGCTGTCTTGTCTTGATGCAAAATCGCGACATTATCGCCGAGTGAGATAACCGCCTGTGACGCTGATTTCCCCTGGTATACAGAAATCGCGGCACCGTTAGTTGCATCAAAACTGGCCACAAAATGGTCCAACCCTCCGACAATCACTTGGGTCCCGTCCGTCGTGAAACTGACACTCGTATACCCTTGGTCGCCCTTCCCTAACTCTGCGGTTGCTTTCTCAGATTCATCCTTCGCTAACTTCGCGGCCGCCTCTTCCGATTTATGCGCGGCGTCGTAACCCACAATCGAATCGGCTGCGTTAGTCACGGCCTTCTCGGCTCGCATGACACTACGCTTAGACGCCGCTACGGTTCTATCTGCTGCAGCCTTCTCATCCATTGCTTTTTGGGCAATTGGTACAGCCTTCTTTTGAGCAGCCTCAGCAGCTTTATGATCCGCAATCGCTTTGACCGCTGCTGCGTCAGCCGTCTTTTTATTTTCAACTGCCGCTTTGGAAGCTTCTGTCTTGCTAGCGATTTCAGCTGTCGCTTTATCTACGGCCGCTTGTGCTACTTTTATCTTTTCCTCATCCTCGCCCGCCGCCTTCAGGCCTGTTTGCGCCGTGGTCAATGATTTCTGCGCAATTTTGACCGCCGCTGCCGTGTCGGTAACCCCTGTCTCCGCTGTCTTTTTCGCCGCGTCGCCATTGGTCTTAGTTTCAACTGCTTTTGCCAACGCTTCGTCCGCAGCCTTAAGGTCCGCGATGGGTTTAACTTCTGCTTCAGATTTAGCCTTGAGCGCCTCTTCTGCTTTTGTAAGTGCCTCTTTGACTTTTTTAAGATTGTCATCTTCCGACTTCTTACGCGCATTGGCGGCGTCCAAGTCTTTTTTTGCCAACCCGCTGCGTGCAGCGGCCAACGCACTAGCCCGACCGACCTTCGCCACATCTGTTTTGGCACGGTAATCACCACTCATTGCAACAATCGCCTTACCGTCGGCGACGTTCCACAACTTAGCGGTTTTATCACTGCTCACAGAAACGAGTTTGTCGCCGCTGGCGTTAACAGCAATGCCCGTGATTGCGCCACCATGGGTAATCGCGCGAATTTGGGCTCCTGTGGTGACATTCCAAATACGTACCGTCTTGTCAACGCTGCCCGAAGCCAATTTTTCAGGCGCGTTAGAAAAACCGGCGAGCGAAGTGATTCGCCCCGCGTGCCCCTTGAGCTCTTTCAGCGGCTGTTCAATTTCCTCGGTCGCCTCACCCTCTTTAGCTTCCACCGCTGCAGGAGTTTTCACGTTCCACAGCCGCACAATATTATCCTCGCCGGCACTCGCGACTACCGTACCACCTGACACAAGTGCTACGGCATTGACGACTGCCGGCGTTGTGATTGCGCGTACTTCCGCTAGCCCCGCGACATCCCAGACTTTGACCGTTTTATCCGCCCCCCCACTGACTATTTGATTACCATCCGCAGCGAACGCCAACCCTCGCACACCTCCTGCATGGGCCGCCTTGTTCGCGACAAACTTATTTTCCGCGACGTTCAGGATCTGTAACGAACCATCCTCAAACCCGATGCCCAATAATTTGCCGTCTGCAGTTTTTGCAACGGATGTGGGAACCGCAGATAACGCTGGAAGCGTAAATGCAACCCGGTTATCATGGCGTTGCCAGATTTTTAACGTGCGATAGCCACCAGCAGCCACCATTGTACCGTCTGGACTAAAAGCAATCGATTGAACGATGTCCATGAAGGCAACGCCGGGGGAATCATACACCCCAGATTCCATGATGGCGGGATCCGACAGTCGCCCTATTTCTGTGCGTGAAGGTATGTGATAAATAAATACCTGATTTGCTCGGCCTGCTGCGGCAAATTGTCCATCCGCACTAATTGCTACGGAATAAATTGGATTAACGCCCGCGGGCAGTGGTTGCCATTTTACTGGACCACGTGTTCCCAAAACTTCGCCCTTCGCTCCTTGGTCAATCCAAAGTTTGATCAGACCCAATTCCTTAGGCGTGAGACTTTTTGCGCCGACGTCGTTGTCATCCGGTGGCATATATGATTCTTGCGCTCGAGATGCAAGCTTAATAAGAAGACTCTCGGAACCCTTCCCTGCGACGACGGCAGGACCGTCAAACCCACCCGTACGAAGTGTCGCAGGGGTCTCCATAATCAGATCGCTTTCTGCGTCAGTTGCATTATGGCAGGCCAGACAGTTGCGCCGCAAAATAGGTAAGATTTCTTTTTCGAAATCCACATCATCTTTTCTTTTAATCTCAGTTATTTCAATTGTTTCGTCTTCTGCAGTTGAGAAACGACCCGAACTTAAGTAGCACCCCATAACAAGGGAAACAAATACGTAGCGGCGTGTTGCAACAATTAGGTTCATGTTCTTTATTTCCTTGGATGGCGTTTGTTTGGATGCCTCGGTTACTCAAGATAATTCAATTGAACAATAGTTATGGATGACGTCTATTCGGTTTCGGCTGTTTTTGGCGCTGCAACAACTTCCAAATTGAGCGTGGCCTTTGCCGTAACAGGTACAGCATTGAATTTGGCTGCTCCGGCAACCGCAATCACGTGTTTCCCCGCAGTCGCGTCGGCCGCCGCTGTCAGTTTTACCATTGCTTCCGTCGTGTCTTTCGCGATTTGAACCTTTGCCACCGCGACGCCTTTAAGCGCGCCGGGAATCACAAAAGTCAAATCAACCGGATCAACGAACCCATATTTACGATCAACCGTAAACTTGATCTCAATTTCTCCTCCCGCAGTTATTTGGGTTGACACCTCGTTAATCAGAAAAGGCGAGTCGACCACATTGATGCGAATCGGCGTCGACACAACTGCGACGGCGTAATCCTTGGCCGCATCAGCCTTCTTCACAGCTGCAAGCGACTTGTCCGCAGCGGCTTTGGCAGCCGCCGTTCGCTTTTGGGTATCGGTTACCGTTTTAAGGTCAACAGCAGTTTTCTTTTGGGCAGTGTCAGCAGCTTTATGTTCCGCAATCGTTTTGATCGCTGCTGCGTCAACTGTTTTCTTGGTTTCAACCGCCACCTTGGCAGCCTCCGTCTTCGCGGCTAGGTCGGCTGTCACTTTGACAACCGCCTCCTGTGCTACTTTTTTCTTGCCCTCATCTTCACCAGCCGCCTTAAGTGCGGCTTGCGTTTTTGTTAAAGATTCTTGTGCAACTTTAACCACCGCCGCAGTATCTATAGCTGCTTTATCCGCGGTCTTTTTAGCAGTTTCGCTATTAGTTTTTGTTACTACTACTTTTGCCAATACATCGACTGCAGCTTTGTTTGTGGCCGTCGCGGCGATTAATGCGGCATCAGCATCCGCAAGCATCTTAACGATGTGAGCCACCTTTGCGTCAGCGCGGACAACTGCGTCTCCGTTTCGATTTCTTTTAACTTTTCCATCGCCCCGCAGATAATAGGTGTACAAACCCGCCTTAGCTTTGGCATTTTTTAGGTCGATGAGCAGGTTTTGTTCGTTACTATCCGCCTTGAACGTGAGGTCTGTTGGCTTAACTTCAGCGGCAACATTTGCGGCCACCAACTTCAAATCGCCCTCAAAACCCGCGCCCCTCGCGACCTTAACGGGGACTTCGAGCTTACCCCCGCGAGATGTCTCGAGCACCGCACCATCCCCGACAGAGACAATAACCGCCCCAACTTCAACGTCAATCACAGATAACCAACAACTATCCAGACTTTGAAAATAGGCTGGTGTCTGAGTTTTGTTCGCGGTGCCCCATGTCACCGCGGCATATTTCGCTTCGACTTTCACCTGTTCCTCACCCGCTTGGGCCGAACCAAAGATTTGGATATTTCCCTGCCATGCTTTCACATCAGCGGTTGTATTTAAAACTAAACTGGCAACGGACTGACCCGCACTAAGATCAACTGCCGCACAGGTTACCCCTGCTGGTAAACCTTCAACCGACACAGTAACTGGTCCGGTGAATCCTTCGTTCCGTTGTACTCGTACGTTAATTAATAACGCGTCGGACTTACGCAATACCGGCGAAAAGATTTTAATTTCATTCGCGTTGGCCGTTTTTATTTGTTTCAAGTTTGCGGTTAAAATCAAATGCGGATTCTCGGGGCGGATTCGTAGTTCATATTGCAGACGGGGATCACTTCGAGAACGGCTGAATTGATCCGTGATACGAATACGATAAGTCGCATCCTCTGGGGCGTTAAAACGATAAACCGGATCATCCGTAGTTGCATCAAACTCTTGCCCGATACCAGCATTGCGATTACTTGGGTCATCCACTGACGCAACCGCGCTAATGGTGATCTTACCGTCCTCTGCAGTGACAACTTTTTGAACAAGCATGATCGCATCAACCGACAGTCCTAGTCGGTGACTGAGCACTTCGATGATGTAAACCTGCCCTTTGGTTGCTGCAAATTCAAACCAGTCCACATCATTTGCCGGATAGAATTGTCCGGCGACGACACAGGGTGCAGCCACCTGCGTGGCCGTCTCACCACTATCATTGTCGGCCGACTCTGTGACAACTGGTAGGTCGCTGACGCTGAAAGTAAAGTTATCACCCGATACTGAAATGTCGGTACTAGTGATATTGCCCTCTGCAAGACCGCGTTGAACCTTGGTTGCTGATTCGCCAACTGCTGGGAATTGTATGTTTTGCGTGAGGTATTCTAGTTGAATTCCGTCCACGACCACGTCCGTGAGAGGTTTTCCGCCTGGCAAGTTACGACCGACAACCGTATATTCCGATGTTGTTCCCAGTTTACCGACAGAAGGCAGCACGTAGTCCACGTGACTACCGGTTTTTATCTGTAAGCGGTATAAATATTCAGCACCGCCTCGGTACACGAAATCTCTAACCGTAATTATGTAAGTCCCCGCGTTAGTTGCGGTAAAATCAACGAGCGAATCCTTACCAATACCATCGTTATTTTGTGCGAGTTCGCCGCCTTGTTCATCTAATATCGCCAGCACTGAATTGGCGCGAGAGCCGATGCGTTGCGCGAGACAATCTACGATGATACGTTGTCCGGCAGTCAGATTGATTTTGAAGTAATCGCGTTTGCTCGCATCAGTAATTCCCACGACATCCGTATCACCTTGTACTTCTTGAGCCGTTTCCAATGTATGGTTGCTTCCAACCCCAACAATCTGTTCGCGAGCAACGACGACAAACGCGCGGGGACTCGAGACGCCGAATCGTCCGGCAGCGCGGACCTGATAGATTCCGGCAGGTACGTCGCCGGCTATAGCCACTTGGAATTTGTTATTTACGAGGACTGGATTCGCGTCAAATTCACCCGCTGCGGTTGACACTTGGGTTGCCACGACACCAGGGTGTGTAAACACGAGTGCCATCAGGTCATCCTGATCGGCACCGGCAACTATAACCTCTACAGTAGTACCCCTTGTACCACCTGCTGGGGTGATGGTCGAAAGTTGCGTGCTTGGCAACTGCGCAAATAACGTATCAGCAAAGACTAATACTAACAACGCGATGATAAGGCTGCGGAAGGTCATGACGCTTTCCTTTAAGTGGTCTGGATTTGTACTTCTATTTCGGGACAGTGATTCATTAACTCGTCCGTGAAAAATCAATCGTCAATACTCGCTGGTCACATCACATTGGCGGGGGTTCAGAAAGGAAAGGCTCTCCATACAAATGAACAGAAATGTGGATGTCCAACGGGATTATTGTATCTCAATCAACTTAAAATATCAAACATAAGCGACAGGATTTTCACACACCCTACCCGCCCTCGTTGGATGAACCACGCTATTTTGATAATCATCTAACATAACGGACGGTAGTTGTACCTACTAATTTGCCTTCAAGGTTTAAAATGGTCGCCGATCAGATATCTCTGCGAGTAAGGGATATCGTATCCAACCCTAGTTGTTCCCAAGATATCGAGTGCAACCTGAATAGCAATTACCCATTAATTGGTGAATAAAATGGCGGTTTTTGGTATCAATAGTTAAAGGCTCTAGTGAACATTGCCCAAGAAGTAGTGATCCCAAACCTTACATCACCCCGCAGAATAACAATTACTTTGAATTCAAACAAAAAGAACGGCGCATTCCCCAATAAAGATTCCCTAATATCCAAATTAGCGCAGTTACTGATTATATTTGTTTTGCTGATTACCGCCATCTTTTCACGCGGGTGCAGCATGGACGGGTTGCGCGGTGTACTGGAAGTGCAAAGGCTGCCCATATCTTATGCAGCCGGGTTGGTAAACGGCCCTTCGATGATCAAAGCTAAAGTGCGCCGCGAAGATGCCGTTTTGAGTAGCCGGCTCGGCGCCGGCCCGGTTGTCTATTATAGCTGGACAAAAGAACGGGAGGAGCGTGATAGTGAGGGTGATACAACTTGGGTAACAGTTGACTCTGCGTCTGGCACCGTCAATTTCTCCGTTGATGACCCAACCGGAAATGTATTCGTAAAAGCAGACTCAAATCGGCCTGAAATCTACCCGACCAGCCTTCCAACCAAATACTACGGCGGTTACCGCGAAAGTGAGACCGTCATCAAGGCTGGTACAGAAGTACTAGTGCTCGGTGAATATGATCTTGCACAGGGTACTATCGGAAGAAGGTCCACGCGACAGGGAGTTCAATTTACCATCTCCACACAGGGGGAGGATGTAATCTTAGCGTCAAGAGGATGGACCAGCGTTGGCATGATGGCGTTGGCTGTATTCTCCTTCGTGTTTTTAATCGTCTTTATGCTTAATTTAATTCGTGTTCACCACATTATGGTTTCGTCCATAGTGTTTTTGGTGACGTTACCAGTAATTCTATTTCTGCAATGGACTTTCGTCACGGCCGAGCAGTTTACTCTATCCAACCAACGCGTCGAACAATTTCAACGTTTGGTTGACAACCAACGACCGTCGCATGAACCTAAAACCCAACTCCGTCACGCACTTATCAAACGTGATGCAATTCAGTTACAGCAACTGTATGCGCAATATCGAAACCGATATACCAACATAGCGCATTCTGCGTTAATGGGGCTTGCCGACATGCAAATGTATGAACTCACTGTCGCCGAAATCGACCTCCTGCAACCTTATCCGAGACGCGCGCGAAGCAACACCGTTCTAAATCTTGGTGTCGTAGGAGTCGTGGGTTTTTCCGGTCTAGTCGCCATGGCAATTCTCGGGTTTATCGGCTACCGCAAAATGGGGACGAAAAGAATGATTGAAAACATTCCCACGTCAAAGGTCCAAGGAATTGTCCCAGGAATCACGGAAATCGTCGGTCAAATCCAGGCGCACAGCACCGTAATATCAGCACGCTACAGTGGTGAAGCAGTGGTCTATTGCAAATACCGTATGGAACGGTATCAAAAAGATGGCAAGAAATCGCGTTGGGTCGTCGTCGAAAGTGGAGTCCAACAGAATGTGTTCGAGGTTAGGGATGATTCAGGCGCGATTGCCGTAAATGCCGTTGGCGCGGAAGTTGATGCGATGAAAACCCATTATTCCCATTCCGGCAATCTAAAATACCACGAATGGACTTTGCGACCCGATCAAGAAATCTATGTCTTGGGACCGGCCGTGTTAGATAACCCATTTGACCAAAACCTCACAATAGAGGCCAGTCGAGAAGAACGCCATTTTGTGATCAGTGATCAAGGTGAAACCTCAATCATGCTTAAATATGCTCGGGTTGGAATGATCATCCTGGGCGCCGCACTATCTTGTTGTATTGTCGCGGTGATGACTCTTTATGGCGGCGCTTCGTTTGATGCATTCGGCTATTTCGCCGGGGCCTTATTCGCCATATTTTTCTTAATTGTCTTGAACATCGCATTTCTTTTTAACGATCTAGTGTTTGTGAAAAACTGGCAGAAACGCGGTAGGTCTAATCTCAACGTGTCGCTAAAACGGCGGGCCGATTTGGTACCAAATCTAGTAAAGGTCGTTGCGGAAGCCCTCGATCACGAGCGGGATCTACAGGTAAGCCTTTCGGAATTGAGAAGTAGCGGAGGAGAGCAACCTGTCGGCGCTATGCACCAGCGGTTCATGGCTTTACTCGAACAATATCCTGCGCTTAACGGAATTGAGGTCATCGTTGATCTAAACAACAGAATTATCAGTGTTGAAAACCAATTGCAATACGCCAGAACGGGCTATAACGCCGTGACACAACAGTTCAATTCGCGGATTAGGCAATTTCCGGAAGTTTTTTTGGCCAAACTAATGCGTCTCCGTGCAGAACAATATTTCCAATTGCCACATGCTAATCAAGGGCAGGCCATAGATGTCGGCCAAATGTTAAAAACCGCCCAAGAAAAAAAGATCGACAAAGATCAGAAAGCCAAAATAGCGAGCGACGCACTTGTTACCGATGTGGAATTAATCGTTGCTACGCTCGTTTGTCTGATGGCGGTCGATGGCGACATCGGCAAGGAAGAGTATCAATATATGCTACGCGTTGTTTCTACTTTCCAACCTGATCTTGACAAGCCTAAATTGCGACAAATATCGCAGGCCGTCCTGGAGCAAATCAAGAAGGAAGGTGTGAATTCCGTACTACAGATAACCTTCGGACAAGTTCAACGCTTCGCAGGTACAAAAATAGGAAAAACGTTAATCCAGGCAATGAATGGCCTCGCGGAAGAAGGCAGCGGCGTCGACGCAGCAGAACAAGCACTGGTTGATCGGTTTAGAGATGTTCTCGGGGGGCAATAGCTCAGCGTTTGCTTTGCATAAAAACCCCTGACAGTACGGTCTGCACAAGGCGGGTGCCCCATACGGATACTCCACGCCGCAACCAGAGGATGCGGCAACAGCGGGTTTACTTATAACTGCCAAACTGCATCGGTCGGTTACGCCTCGCTCACCACGACGGTAGCACGCGCGATACTACTATTGCCCGATTTTTTAAACGGCCTGGGCAAAGGTTGCGCTATATTATTATCATCAATCGTACGACAGCGAATCGTGTATTGACCCGGTGGAACAGGGGGTAACAGGGTCGCCCAGTGTGCGATCGTGTAGGGAATTGGCCAACTTGCTGGAGTGCCGGATTGCTTGTCAAACCCATAGGTGGTCTCCATATTAGTTAGACCAGCACTACCGTTAACGCCCCAACTTGTTGGCGGGGGGAGGATCGTAGCATCCTGCCAGTCACCATAGGCAAAGCGTGTCTCTCCACGTGGCTGTGCTGGACTAGAGGGAGTAACCCACACCTGTACTTTTTTCAAACCGGATATGCCCACTTGGGCGAGACCGGTTATGGGGATGGGCGATCCCTTGGGTATCTCACTGTTAAGACTGCCAAAACGGGCAATGGTCTTTAGCCAACTATCCAGATCATTGTTGCCACGATGATATGTGTCGTTGGCATGATGGAGATTCGTAAGAGTGACCCGCGTCAACCACTTTATGGATTTGAAGCCATATGTTTCCGGGACAATCAATCGCACCGGACCACCCCGACGGCCGGATATTGGCTCACCGTTGAGCTTATACGCGAGGGTTACCGGGGGCATGCCGGGCGGATCTTCTAAAATCCTACCAATCGGTAACGAACTCTGAAACATTTGTTTAGGATCCAAATTGTGGTATCCGTGATAGAAAACTCGGCGGACGTTCGCTTCAGGTTCAGTCAGCCAGATAACATCTCTCAGGGGAACCCCTTCCCAAATTCCTGTTCCCAACGGCGATTCCATGTTGTTGCAGGTCATGGTCTTGATAAAGCGTGTGCTGCGTTTTTTAGCAAGTTCCATTAATTTTGCGTACGTAAAAGCAGTATCGTTCGCATGTTTGAACTCCTTTCCCATAGTAGCTGGATAGTCCGCGTCACTAACGACCTCCAGTTTCCAGGATGCAGTTGTCAACCCGGCCTCTTTTAAATCTGCCGGCGGTAATTTGTAGGGCAGCGGATTACCGCGTTCGACCGTACCAAATTGCTCAGCCGGAGTTAAGTAATGAAGTTTGTCGATCAGACGGCGCAGCGCCGGATTGGCGAGTTCCTGAGCGGAAATAACTCCGGTCCCCAGAACCGACGTCGATCCAGCGGCTAACACCCCCAGAAAGAATCGCCGCGTGGTTACCTCGTGATCGTCATTTAGTTGGGTCATTGAAAAGTCCGAACAAAAGTTGTCGCCGAGTCTACTATAAACGATTGCACCGAGAATGGGCAAATTCTTTCCCAGCGTCGCTGATAATTCCAGGCTCCATCACCGTACTGCTTCGCATCGTGCGAACAGTCTACTGCTTGTTATCCAAACAGGCGATGAGATACCCGTTAAAACGCGGTTTACATCTATTTTGCGATCTTCGTATTTACATAGCCGAGCGATACGAGAAACGCGTCCATTTTGGCTACCGTGTCGATATAATACTTCTGTTTGCCATAGTTGAAAAAACCGTGCGGCTGACCTTCGTAAAGATGCAAATCACAGCGAACACCAAGAGTTTCCATGCGCTGCTTATATTCCTTTGCTGTGGCAACGGGAATTAGTGAATCCTTAGTTCCTAGAAACACGATCGTCGGCGGTGTGGTTTTTTTGATGTTATGCATCGGCGAGATTTGCGGATACACATCTTTAACTCGGGAATGCCCGTATCCGGTAGGGCTATTATCAAAAACTGGATTAAACAACAACAAAGCGTTGGGCCGACTACTAACACGAATATCTTCGCCAGGTTGTTCCATTCCCACCACGGTACCGGTTGCGGCGGCAACATGCCCTCCAGCGGAACCACCACCCGCCGCGATCCGACTTGGGTCGACTCCGAGCTTTTCAGCATTCGAGCGGATCCAACGAATGGCTGATTTTCCGTCCATGACACATTCCTTAGGCGTTGTGCCTTGGCGGCTCTTAACGCGATAATCCGCTACCATCGCGACCATTCCCTTATCAGCAAGGTGCCTACAGTGGTGCTCAAATTGCGTTGGCGTTCCACCGTTCCATCCCCCGCCAAAGAAGAATACCGCGGCCGGTCGTTTATCCGAGTTTTGATGACCTTTGGGGTTGAAGATATAAAGAAACAAGTTTGTTTGATCCACCGTTTTGTAGACGACAGTTCTGGCGCCTCCAATTTCAAGGGGCTCTTCCGGGGCACCGAAAGTAATGTTAGCAAAAGAGACCAACAGAAATATTAGGGCAAAAGTTCGCATCGTTAGTCTTTCTAAAAAACAAAGGTAAAAGGCTAGTCCTCGTCAGTGTGGTTCATGTCGTCGGCACAACAGTTCTAGCGTCGGTCCATAACTTTTCAAGGACCCTATTAGCACCAGGAAGTACACGCAATGTACAGCACCGCCCATTTTTTTCAAAGCGAAGACGGATGAAAGGCCAAAAACAGAAACTGCGGGAGCAAACAGCGATCGGAACGGTTATGTTTTTTTTGGAGCAACGACAACGTCAATTCGCACATTCGCATTATGGCTCATGCCTATACCCTGACAGTATTTTATAGTCCAATTGAGGGTTAAGGGACGGAACTTCCAAAGGCTGTCTACACACGCTCCGGAAACGGTGCAGAGCGTACGTTGCCAACATCTAGTAAACCGTCGCAACAAATCGGAACGGTATTGTTATAGTGAAGAGGAAGTCAATGATTTACAGAGGCTTACCAAATTTGTGCGGCATCGGATTATTGATCACAGTTATCCTGTCGACAGGCACTGCACGATGTGCTGACCCTACTGTGAACTGGCATCAAGCCGCTGGCCCGAATGGCACTTTCGCGTCGCCTCATTCCGCGCCGCTGGATTGGAGTGTTGTGCAAAACAGGAATATTCGCTGGCGATTGCAACTTCCGGAAACCGGACAAAGTATTCCGATAGTGTCGCACGGACGTGTCTATTTCACGACTTACGCTACAGTAGCTAAAAATTCATCATTAGGAAGTGATATCGTGGCATGGTGTTGTTCGGCAAAGACCGGCAGGGTGCTTTGGCAGCGCACAATAAAGGGCAAACATCCTCTGCGACTTTCGGGGTGTTTTGGTGACAGCAGTTCTCCTCCAGCAGTTTGCGCTGACGGACGTATAGTATTTCTCAATGCCTCCGGCCGAATCGTCTGTTTTGACCTAAAAGGTCGGGAAATCTGGCGGCGCGACTTATTAAGCGTTGGCCGCACGTTGCCTTTCGAAATGGATGGGAACTATGTCTTCACGAACCAACAATACCCACCGGATCCTAACGGAACCTTCCCGCATAAATACGCTGACTTGCCGCAGTCCAACTGGACTCAGTTGCAGGCTTTGGATATCAACACCGGTCAAGATGTATGGAACTCAACCTGCGGTGTTAACATGGGGAACGCTGTGTTGCCGCAAACCCTTAATGATGGTCGTCGAGTTGCCGTGGTCGGACGCGGCGGCGGTCACGGCCCCCCGGAAAAACCTGAGGGCATCTCGTTGGTTGATCTTAAAACCGGTCGTACACTCTGGTCATTACCCTTGCCCGGATTCATGAGCACGATGAGTTATCGCATCCGAGACGATGAAGTCCACATCTTTCACCGAGATGAACACTTATCGGTCAACGCGATCACTGGGCAGGTGTTACGACGAGTGTCAATTGCTGGTGACGTAAACTTGCGAAAGTGGGATGGCGTGAGATATGTGTCTAGCGTGGACACGCTGAATGCGACCAACAAAAATCGAATGATTACTCAGACTTCAAATTTGCTAGTGGGTGAGTATCATTATTTTCGATGCTATACGCGACCTTGGCTGGGGCGTCTCAATGTGATCCATGGAACACTGGAATATTTGGAGCTCCCTTTGCAATTGAAGACCACCGTCGCGGTTGGAACGGATCTGCTTTGGTATCATCCACCCCTGCCCGGAAAAGCACAGGGTTTAACTCAGCAGTCATTCGCCCCTAATTCAATGGCGAATTCATCAGGATTTGTCGTCAGTGGTGATAAGCGTTCACGCGGAAACGGTTGGGGACACATTGCCTCCCCAGTGCCCTCCGTTGCTGGGGATCATCTTTACATACCCGTGATGAACGGTACTGTGTATGTTGTGAGATGGAATGCCGACAAATTAGATGAACACGCTTTGGTCAGTATCAATGACTTGGGAGCCGCGGGCGAGTCTTGGACACGAGCGAGCCTGTCCTTTTCGGAGGGGCGTATTTACGCACATACCATCCAGGAGTTAATCTGTATTGAACGATAACCTATTCGAAAAACACTCGGAGGAGGTATCGGTCTTTGAGCTTGTGCAACACGCGCGGCGCGATTCGATTACTGAAATCCCGACTAGCGACATTTTCGACGCTAAATAAGAACCGCCACGCCAAGTTCGATCTCCTAAGTGCTCATGCATAATCGACAACCTGAACCCTTTACATAAGTTATACTGCTTGGTAACGTATCGTAGCGCACAGCAAGCTTGCTCGCCGACGCGCACTAAAAGATGCGGGGCGCCAACGCCAAGCTAGGCGATTTCCTGATCCGCTGAGAATTCCCAAAAAGCCGAAAGACCTAATTATGAAGTACCTGCTGTCTGTAATCATCTGTTGTATGGCATTTGCTAAGCCCGGTTGTACTGCCGAAGATACTCCCAATCCCCCCAACATTTTGTTTATCTACTCAGATGACCAATCGTATCGTACGGTCGGCTGTTATCCGGACAGTTATGAGTTTGTGCGAACTCCACATATTGATCAGTTGGCCAGACAAGGTATGCGATTCGACGCCGCTTATATAGGAACATGGTGTATGCCCAGTCGAGCAGCCATGCTTACTGGACATCACCAATACGGCATCCAGTCCATGAGAATGGAAGGCGAATATCCTGGCAGTAAATATGACCCTCAACAGTGTCCATTTTGGCCGAGCGTGTTTCGTCAAAACGGTTATGTCACAGCGCAGATTGGCAAATGGCATACTGGAACCGATAATGGATTTGGCCGCGACTGGGACCATCAAAAGGTGTGGAACCGCCCGGCATTTCCGGCCAACGCAGGAAACTATTATGACAATCAATTAATCCAAGTCGATGGTGAAAAGGGCAAGCTAGTGACCGGTTATTCAACCGACAACTACACTGACTGGGCCATTGACTTTATTGACGGCGGTCATCGCGATCCAGACAAACCATGGTATTTATGGGTTTGTTACGGAGCGGTGCATGGGCCCTTTACACCCGCTGATCGCCACCAGCAGGACTATCCCAATGTTCAAATTCCCATACCTGAAGACATCTATCCTCCACGTGCCGGAAAACCCAATTGGATGCAAAAAATTGATCAGTGGGAAAAAGGAGAAGATGGTCAGCCCGTAATGGCCGGGAACGGGTTTCAGGCACGAACCGTTGACACAAAAGGCATCCATGGCAATGCGCTCAACGATTGGGTCCGCCAATACCATCAGGGTGTGAGTGCGATTGATGAAGGGGTTGGTCGCATCATGGAAGCACTTGATGCTTCCGGTCAGAGGGAAAATACTCTTGTCGTGTTTACGTCGGATCAGGGTTTTGGATGGGGGCAACACGGATTTCGTATGAAACTGGCTCCCTATGATGCAACGATTCGCTCGCCGATGATCGTCAGCATGCCCGGCAGAATACCAAAACGATCCGTTTGCAAAACACCGGTTGCAGGGGTAGACATCGCCCCGACCTTTTTTAGTTTTGCCGGGATTAATCTGCCGTGGAAAATGCACGGTCATGATATTTCACCGCTCCTAACCAATCCAAAAACAAAATGGGAGCATCCCGTATTGCAGACCCTTACCGGGCGCAGTTATGGAAAAGATACCGATACCATTCCTTCCGATCCGGAAATCCGAGATCTTAATGGGGTTCCTTGGTGGGTCTCACTGCGCGAAGGTAATTACAAATACATCCGTACATTGGTAGTGAATGAACCGGAGGAATTGTACGACCTCAAGCATGACCCAGACGAATTACACAACCTAGCGTTCGACAAAAAATATCGTTCTTTAACTCGGCGTTTGCGCGCCGCAACGATCGACGAACTCCGCCGTACGGATGCTAAAATGGTAGAACATCTGCCCGCCGTCGGCACTGGATATTGATAACGAGGATAGGCAAAAATGAGGAATGTTTTTTCTACCATCGTACTTAGCTTTTTGTTAGTGCCACTGGTAACATCGCCGTTAGGCGCCCAAGATCATTGGACGCGATTTCGTGGAGAAAATGGTAACGGGGTTGTTCCGGATGATCCTCGATTACCTGTGCGCTGGAATGCCAAGGAAAACGTCCAGTGGAAAACGAAAATTCTAGGGTGGGGTTGGGGCAGCCCAGTCGTCTGGGGTGATCGTGTGTTTGTTACCGCTGTACATAGTGATCTCGACTATGAAAAACCCAAAGGAGGACTCTATTTGGGACAAGGGCGGCCAGCACCACCTGATGCAGTGCATCACTGGATGATCTATTGCCTGAACTTGGAAGACGGAACGATTATCTGGAAACATGAAGCACATCAGGGAAAACCGAAGGTTCCCCGCCATCCCAAAAGTACCTATGCGGCAGAGACACCGACCATCGATGGTGACCGTATCTATGTGTTGTTTGGTGACCTCGGTTTATATTGCCTTGATCTAGACGGACAGCCACTCTGGAAGCATTCGCTGATACCTCGTAAAACCGCGGCTGGTTACGGCGCCGCCGCCTCACCGGTTGTCCATGAAAATCAGGTCATTATGGTTTATGACAATGAAGAAGAATCGTTTATAGCTGCTCACGACGCCGTGACTGGAGAGATCCGCTGGAAAATTCCTCGCAATGAAAAGAGCACGTGGGCGACGCCTTTTGTGTGGAAACATACAGGCGGCGTAGAAATTGTAGTCTGTGGTCGGAAGGAAAATCGTGGCTACTCAACTTCGGGTGAATTACTTTGGCACTTTGACGGAAAGATGTCCGTCCTGACAATTCCGTCACCCTTTATCTTCAAAGATTTACTTTATATCACTTCCGGATATTTTCAGGACAACAAACGTCCCGTATACGCAATTCGGCCAGGTGCCCGCGGTGACATTTCCCTGAAGGCGGACGAGACGGCGAATGAGTTTATTTCATGGTCATTGCAACGCATGGGTCCATATAATACTTCCCCGATTGTCTACCGCGGAAATTACTATACACTTCTCGATCGTGGCATGCTGACTTGCCACAATGCCTTGACAGGCGAATTGGTGTTTAATAGAACGCGATTCCCCCAAGGCGCCAGTTTTACCGCATCGCCGTGGGCTTACAACGGTAAGTTGTTTTTTCTCGACGAGAACGGTACGACACACGTGATGCCAGCCGGCAACGAGTTTAAAATAGAATCGACCAATGCATTGGACGAATTGTCCATTGCTACGCCAGCAATTAGTCAGGGAAAGCTGCTATTGCGTACTGCGTCAAGCGTGTATTGCATAAGTCGCGGTACCAAACCGTAACTGCCTTTGCAGATAAAAACATGCGGTTGTTAATCGTAAACCTGCGTGATCAACGCATCAACAAGCGAGTAATATTGGCCGCTCTGCGGACTATTGTGTGTACCATTAGATATGACCCTAAACTCCTTGTAACAAGTCGCGGCATCATAAAGTTCTTGAGCCATGGAGAGCGGAACCAACTCATCTTGACTACCGTGGGATTGCAACAGACGGCCACGATATCGGCTGATACGGCTTAGGCTCGGAAACTGATTTTTCATCAGTAACCTCACTGGAAACCAAGGATAATGACGGGCCGCCACGTCGGGCAACGAGGTAAACGTGCTTTCAATACATAGGGCGGGGACGGAATAGTCGATCGCCAATTTTAATCCCACCGCCGCGCCCATGCTGCGACTGACGATTAAGATCCGATCTACATCTACTCGTTCCTTTTCAAGCAGGTATTCCAACGCAGCCTCCGCATCTAGAGACAACCCGTTTTCCGTCGGCTGGCCCTCGCTTTTGCCATAGCCGCGGTATGAGACTCCTAGCACAGACGCATCGTACTGAGACGACAAGAAACGTAATAGTCCCGCACGATGTCCAATATTGCCACCGTTTCCATGTAAGTAAAGAATCACAACTCGCGGATGATCTCGCTGTCCGTATAACGCATGAAGCTTCGT
>LWDU01000016.1_pt1 | contig 149584 bp, 140 predicted proteins | sample 727161 | NCBI WGS metagenome assembly LWDU01 (sample SAMN04566230, study PRJNA314399) | hydrothermal vent metagenome | isolation source: deep sea hydrothermal plume seawater | place: Mexico: Gulf of California, Guaymas Basin | collected 2004-07-11
CAATCAAACAATCATATTGATGCTCTAAAATCAGTGTTAAATGGTGGGCGCGGCTGGATTCGAACCTCCGGCCCCTGCCTCCCGAAGGCAGGAGTCTACAGGAACAAGTCCTAGAAACCCTTAAATTATCAGGCACCGACTCCACGCAAGTTGACCTGAAAGGACTGGAGAGGACAGGAAAGGACTCAGTTTCATCTCAATTTCATCTCACCCCCCTGACCCCCTTTTTATAAAAGAACGAATTCGAATATCCACCCCACGCAGCGATGGGGTGTGAGGCCCTAACTACAGACCCGGTGGGTCACTGTATCTAATCCCAATTCAGAATACTTAACATTAGGCGGTGGCAGCAAAAAATGTTGAAAACAGTGCTAGATACGAGACGTTCTCATACCTCACTTAAGCGGTGCACGGCTGGCTTCGTTGTTGGTCAAAAGGAGTTTACTTAGCAGCTTGTCCAACATTGCTTGTTCGTCACTGTCCAAAGGGTGTACAAAGCGGCGTTGTGCTCTGATCATCGCTGGCTGGACCGCGTCAACGAGAGCTCGACCCTGCTTTGTGACCTGTGCGAGTTTTCTGCGCTTGTCAACAGAATTAAGCGGGCGCTTGACAAGGTTACGACGCTCCAGTCGTCGCAAGACATTGGCGACAGTAATACGGTCAACACCGAGCCGGCGTCCAATAGACACAATGTCGGATATGCCCTGCTGACAAAGAACCGTTAGAACTCCGAACTGGACAGGCGTCATGTTGAACTCTCGACATTCTTCCAAGAACATCGCGACATGGATTTGATGGAGTCGGCGGATTAGGTGGCCCGGTCGGTTCCATAGATCGGAATAGTCTTTGTTTTGTACTGCCTTTTTTCGTGCACGATCATTCATGTTACGTGTATCGGTCTGCTTGGAGGAAGTTGTTAGCAAGACTATCTAATTCTTTTGCTATTTTAAAGGGCAAGTACTGCCGCTTGAAGTTCTTGTACTCAGTGCAGGCCCTTGGAAATTGGAACAACAGGTAAACGTTGATAGGTGGAATTATGTAGTACACTACCTATATCTAGAAACATTCGGTGGTGGTGTCCGCGCGCGTCCAAAGATGGTAAGGACGGAGTACAGGTGGATATTATCAGCACGTCGAATCTGCCTTCAGAATTTATTGAGCAGGAATATCCACTACGAGTTGAAGAATACTCGTTAATTATGAATTCTGGCGGTGCGGAAAAATTTGGAGGTGGGGTGGAGTTACGCCGGGTTGTAAACCAGCTAATCACAAACGTGTGTTTAACGCTGCGGGTGAGCGGCTCCAGTATAAGCCCTGGGGGTTATTTGATGGTGAGCTCGGCAACTCTGGTCGATCCATGACAAAGGACGGTAAAGACGAGCGACGCCTGGATGACAAACCCAGCGGAGTCGAGGTGACTTCCGAATTTCGAATTGTCGTAGAGAGCCCGGATGCAGGTAGTTATGGCTTGGTGGAAGAGTGGGCTCTGGACGCCGTTAGGTCCGATCAACAAAGTGGTAAATCTACTGCTACTTTCATAGAACGTCACTATTGCGACGTACAAAGGAAAGTCTGATCAGATGCGTGTGTATTCGATGGTTCGGCCTGCGAGATTGGAGGACATGGCAGATGCAATCAGTCGCGCAGAAAGGCTTGGTTATGACGGAAGTACATTATTGGAGCTGACAGTGCCGCCGACTTTGTCGGCTGTCGCCGGTGCGATGGTTACCAGCAAGATCGATCTCCTAACAGGTGTATTCGTTGCTTTTCCACGCAGCCCAATGGCAACTGCCTATGATGCGTGGTCCATACAGTCGTTATCTAAGGGTCGTTTTAAACTAGGTCTCGGTTCGCAGATTAAAGCGCATCTGACACGTAGATTCAGCACCGAACATCTACCGCCGGTCGAACGGATGCGTGATTATATTCAGGCATTGCAGGCGATCTGGAATTGCTGGCAGAGTGGAACTCGGCTTAATTATCAGGGGAAGTATTACAAACATGACCTCATGATCCCCTATTACAACCCCGGGCCGCTCAGACATAAGCCACCGCCGATTTATCTTGCTGCAATCAACAAATTGATGTGTCAGCTATGCGGTGAATGTGCGGACGGTCACCTTCCTGGCGACCCAATTACGGATAAATGGTTTACCGAGGTTATGTTGCCAAACCTCGAGATTGGTGCAAAGAAGGCCGGACGTGAGTTGAAAGAGCTTGATTTAGGCAGTTACGGGTTTATCGGTACTTCCAAAACCAACGACGGACTTGAGAAGGTTCGCAAAGGGCTGAAAGAGCGTGTGGCACTCTATGCCTCAACTCCTGAGTATAAAAAAGTGCTCGATCTACATGGATGGGACGTTAACCTCTCCGATTTTATCGAAATGGCGCGTGCGAAAAAGTGGACAGAAATGGGACACCTCGTCTCCGACGATATGCTGGAAGCCTATGCAGTTGTTGCAAATCCTGAGGATCTCCCAGCAGCGCTAAAGAAACGGTTTGGTGACTACGTCAGTCGTGTTCAGGTTGACGAAACATGGTTCGACGGTTTGTCAGATGAAGAGACGGCCAATCTGGTAACTGCGATTAAGCACATTTAGTGTCATGACATGACGCAACGAAACCAACGCATTGACCCTAGCAGGGATCTGGCCGCCGAGGAATGGGCGCGACTGTGTTCCCGCGACTCGAGTTCTCTGGCTATCGTCGAGCCCGACCGGGAAGTCACAGTTGAAGAACTGATCGCATTGGCTAGGGCGCGTTCTGGCCAGTTAGTCGACCAGGGAGTTGTCCCCGGCAGTCGTGTCATTGTTGCCCGACCCAATTCTGTCGAATTCGTTGTAGATTATCTAGCGATCCGACTCTGTGGGGCGATACTGGTAAATTTGCCGTGGTCATCTGTTGCCAGCATTATCGAGCTTGCCGAACTCCTTGATGCAAGCGTCGTTATGCTTGCCGAAAACCTAGTGGGTGATAATCCCCTCCTCGACCGTCTAGGTGAGCGTCGATTCCGTCCCGGTGAAGCCAGTCCAATTGGACCGTCGGAGCCAGTTACTCGTACTGCCGATCAATTGGCCTGGCTGGCCTGCACATCGGGGACTACCGGAACCCCTAAGGCGGCAATGCACACGGGATCTACGTGGGAGCGGCAGACCGAGGTTGTGGCTCAACACTTTGGGTTAACGGCGGACGATCCAGTACTCGTTGCTTCACCGGTCGGCCATGCGGTTGCTCTCCTCTTTTCGGTACGAATGTCGCTACTCTTAAATTCAGTTATGGTTCTAGTACCGCGCTGGAGTGGTGACACGGCAGCCGATCTAATCGACCGGTACGGATGTACATTCATAATCGGGCCGACACCATATCTAGTGGATATCGTAACCTACGCCGAAAATCACGGTGCGGATAAACTAAAAACCCTGCGCTTTTTTCCATCAGGGGGGGCACCGGTCCCTCGCACTTTAGTGAGACGCGGATTGGATGCATTACCCGAATGTCAAATCTGGTCGTATTTTGGAACCTCAGAAGCCGGGGCCGTTACAGCGGTACCACTTGATGCGGATCTTGACAAAAGACTGGACACAGACGGGACAGCGATGCCGGGCACGAAAACTCGGGTCGTTGATGGAGAGCTGCAGATTTTCAGTCCGGAACAGATGATGTTGGGTTACTGGAGTGGTGACCCTGATGGTCGACTACATTCAGATGGTTGGTATGAAACCGGCGATGCAGCTGAGCAGCGGCCTGATGGATATATCAAAATGATCGGCCGCGCACGCGATATCATTCTCCGGGGGGGTGAAAACATTTCCCCGCTGGAGATCGAAAATGTTTTGCTTGAACATCCGGCGATAACCGATGTCGCAATTATCGGATATCCTGATGACCGGTTGGGATCGCGTTTGGCTGCAGTTGTTGTCCTTGTTGATACCCTGACACTTGAACAACTTCGAGTCCATTGCGAGAATTTTGGACTCGAAAAGTCCAAACGACCTGACTTCATGACCGAGCTCGATGAAATTCCTCTCTCGGCCATTGGCAAGGTCCTTCGCGGGACTCTTGAAGATTATGTTTGGAGTCTGGTCAAGACCGACAGGTCAGGCTAACTCGCTGCTTCGGGTAACAAACGAAAACGTTATGGCAACACTACAAGTTGGTTTCCACATCGACGGGGATGTCTGGGAACCAGAGCAGATCGCCCAGGTAGAAGAGTATGGCTTTGATATCCTGACCACTGGGGAGCATATCGTTTTTTTCCGTCCGATTCTGGATACCATTACTGTTCTTGCCTATGCGGCTGCGGTGACCAAGAAAATCAAGCTTATTCCTTCTACTTTGATCTTGCCTTTGCGTCACCCAACGATGATCGCAAAAGAATTAACCTCGCTTGATATTCTTTCAAAAGGGCGGTTGATTGCCTCGGTGGGCATTGGCGGTGATTACCCGCGTGAATTCCATGCCTGTGGTGTTCCGCTGAAAGAACGTGGCAGACGTGCCAATGAGGGCATCGAGATTATGCGCAAGTTTTGGTCCGGGGAACGGTTTGATTATGACGGTCAGATTTTTCAGTTGGAAGGCATGGATATGCTTCCCGGTCCCTACCAAACTGGTGGGCCTCCACTTTGGGTATGCGGGCGCAGTGACCCGGCAATGAAACGGGCGGCCAAATATGGTGATGGATGGCAGCCCTATATGTACACTGCTGGTCAGCTTTACGAATCGATCCACAAGGTTAGAGGGTTTGCTGAGGATATTGGTCGTGAACTGGCTGACGATTTCGCGTTTACAACATTTATGTACGTTAGTATGCATGATGATGTTCGGGAAGGACGCAATCGGGCAATCCAACAGTTGAGTTATCGCTTCAATATGCCATTTGAAAAGATTGTCGATAAATACTGCGCCTACGGCCCTACCGAGCGGATTATCGAGGATCTGTTCACTTACGTAGATGCTGGTACGAACAATCTGATTGTCGCTTTGATTATGCCAGAGGAAGAACGTATGGATTACTTGGCGAAATTTTCCACCGACATTTTACCTGAGTTGCAGAAAATGAAAATTCAGTGAGGATTAGTTGATGAGTGATCAGCTAACGAAAGCAGATGTTCAAGATCTGATAATCCGTTCGCGATTCCATCAGATGTTTCGACCCGAGGTCCTTGCTGTAGATAATAATGAGCTCGAGCTCGTGATCAAAGTCCTTATGTGTGACCAATTTGAACGTCAACCGTATACCAGGCAGTGGCATGGAGGCATACTTGCTTCGTTGGTGGATATCGTCGGGTGTTATGCCCTAATGCTGATCACTGCGCATCCGATGCCGACCATTAATTTCAGCACGAATTTCCTGAAGATTGCGGAATCAAAATCCTTAACAGCCAAAGGAAAAGTACGCAAGGCCGGGCGAACGGTAGGTTTTGTGGATGTCGAGGTCACTGACGAAAAGAGTGACCTCGTCGTTGTTGGGAGCGCTTGTTACGCAATTAGGTGAACCGCGTAATTTAGTTAGAGATTCCTAATTCTCACCGCGCGGTCAATTCCATAATACCGGATCGAGCTCGCGGGGCGCCTAATTATCAGAAGAAATCTATAGTCGATGGTTGTAACTCACTAACTTTACCCAGCCTAACCTACGATGTTTGGTAGCCAAGTCGCGATTCCCGGGAACGCGATGATAATTGCGATCCCAAGCAGAAACAGAGTTACGAACGGCCAGATAGCCGTATAGATATTGCTAATGCTCATATCTGGCACGACCGCCTTGAATGCAAACAACGTATAGCCAAACGGTGGCGTGATTGCACCAAGCGTAATATTGATCAGGAACAAGAGCCAGAACCAAACTGGATCGAACTCAAGCGCATTCACAACCGGTTGGTAAATTGGGATTGTTAGCAATATCACCGCAATTGTATCGATGAACATGCACAACACGAACGGCACAGCCAGCATGATGAGCACCATGACAAGCGGTTCGAACCCAAGATTTGCAACCAACTCGACTAATTCGCTTGTCGCGCCGGTAAATGCAAGCAATTGGGTGAACATCTTCGACATTGCCATGATAGCTAGGATCATGGCCGAGACGGTGATAGAGGCCATGACAGAATCCCAGATCATTTTTAGGGTCAGATTGCGGTAAATACCGGCTGTTATCAGCGCACCTACGACACCGGTTGCAGCGGATTCTGACGGTGTCGCGATTCCCATCATGATGAAACCCATGACCGAAATGATCACAATAATAAACGGAAGGATGCGCACCAAAGCTATTACCATCTCGCCCGTTGACGTATCGCTTCGTTCAGAGGCAACATTGGACGGGGCAAGATTCGGATTTACCTTAATGCGAACGAACACATAAATCAAAAATATCCCTCCAAGCAGTAAGCCCGGAAGCACTCCTGAAATCAGCAGCTTCGCGATAGAAACGTCGGCAATGGATCCGACGATGATTGCGAGCAGACTCGGCGGAATAATTGGCGCAAGGCTAGCGCCACTGATAATCAGTCCAGCAGAAATGTTTCGGTCATACTTTCTGGCGACCATGCCCGGCATGATTGCCCGACCTAGCATCGCAGCAACAGCCATGGCGACGCCAGATAAGGCACCGAATACTGCGGATAGCACTATGACCAGAACGTACTGCCGTCCACGAACCCGCCCGACTAACTTGTCGATGGAGTCGAACAAAACATCCATCGTGCCTGATCGGAATAGCAATTCCCCCATTAGGATAAAAAGGGGAATGGACGCGAGTGACGTTATTGAGACCGTATCGAGCACGCTGTTGGCAAACATCGGGAACCCAGCGGGCCCGATGATGAAATAAATGCCAGTCAGGATGGCGAATAAGAACGCCAAAAATATCGGAGCCCCGGACAGAAACAAGGCAAACAGGATCGCGATGCCGACCAGCAGTGTGGTGTACCATTCCATCAACCTGTAATCTCGGAAAAGGTGCTATCTTCATGCCGATGCGTTGGCTTGGCGTGGCGCAACATATACAGAGCGCTCAGTGCCAATCCAAAAGTGATGAAGCTAGAAACCCACCATTGAGGTATTGGAATGATCGCCAGAGTTTCAATATTCTTGGTGAATTGGCGGATGTTTTCCTGCAGGCTGATATACGCTGCTAGTCCGAGGCATCCAAACCCAATCAAGCTTATGATTGTGTGTACGTAATTGGCAATTGTCTCGGGGACAACGTCAACAAGAATGGTGACAGCCACATGCCCCTTGTCCTTGGTAACTTTAGGTAAAGCAAGAAAAATAGATGCGGCTAAAGCATAGGAGACAAAATCACTGACCCACGCTGTTGGAGCGTTAAAAAAATAGCGGGTGATAACTTCGTAGACGTAACATGTCACGATGCTGATTAGACCAATTGAGGCCAGTACAGCAGCGAAAAAGGTCAACCCGTCGTGGACCATAGACAGGTATCCCAAGATTCTTTTCATCACTCCCCCAATAAGATTGCCGTATATGGTTTTTGCCGGCTTAACAGGGAATCACTGAAATTAGCAATCCGCCGCGTTTATGCGCGGCGGATTGGTCTAGAGCGGATTATTACATACCTTTGGAGGCTACGAAGTCACGAAAAGCTTCTCCAGTGGCGCCAGATTTTTCAATGGCCACTTCCATCGCGCGATCGGCAAACAACTTGTTCGCTTCATCAAGTGAGTAACCGATGCTTGTCATCTTGGCCCCGTCAGCAACCATTGCTGCATTTTCTTCGACGAGCAGCGCGTTGAAAACACCAATCGTGTCCTGCTCCAGTTTGTGACCAGCCTCAAGCAGTGCTTTTTGTGTATCCGCATTCAACGACTTCCACTTGTCCAGATTCATCATGATTAAATAGGACACCGTGCCGAAAGCCGGTTCCGCGAGATAAGGCGTAACTTCGTGGAACTTGAAACCAACCGCTCCAACGGCTGGCCATACCAGCCCGTCAATCACGCCCTTTTCAGCGGCTGAATATAGTTCGCCAAATGGGATGACTACAGCCGTACCACCGAGAGAACCGACAATTTTATTGTATGACGGTAATGCGCGAATTTTCATGCCGTCTAGTTTTTTCGCCTGATCCATCGGTTCTTTCAGAAAAAAGCGAAAGCCGGTAGTTGCTGTCGGAATGGAGAGGATTTTGAGGTTTTGAGTTTTCTGATAATGCTGATCAACCCAATCCCAGATACCGCTTTCCCGGCGTTTTTCAATGTCGCCTTCAACGGCATCGATCGCGGCTCCGATTCCAGTAGTTCCCGTATGATATAGGCCGTGCGTATATATAAGATCAAATACGCCAGCCGTTACCGGCTGTAGTTGCTTACCACCGGAAACCACTTCGGGTCCGTTTGGTTTAATCGAGACACTGCCGCCCGTCAGTTCCTCGGCCAACTTTATATATCCGTAGGCCATGTTGGCTGTGCCGGAGTGATTGGCTCCCCAGGCAGTCAGCATCCTCAACTCCTCTGCAAGTGAAGCGGTTGTCGACAACGCGAGACCAATTGCGATGGCGGTTATTGTTCTGAGTAGTTTGCTCATTTCGGTTTTCCTCCTTCGGGTTGGTTTAGAGTTCACAGTGAAATATGTAGTGTACTACATGTATTGTTGAAACATTTCCCTCACCAACAGTCCTAAAACCCGTTAAATAACAGGCTCCGACTCCACGCAAACGGACCTGAAAGGACTGGAGAGGACTGGAATGGACCCAGTTTCAGCACACTAGTAATTGCGAGAAAGAATGGGCCAGTAGCAATGGCCTAAAAGCAGTGGAAAATGGTGCTCCTAACTGGACTTAAGACCTTTTAGGTTGCTAATACCGTTCAGACTCTATTGAGGGCCAAATAATTATCCAAAAACAAATATGGGACTACTCCACGCTTGAAACCCATCCTCCGTAGTTACGCAAACCCACAATGGGTTGTCTCCCTCCGATTTAAGAGGTATACGCAGCTGATGTGCGACCTCACGGTGCGTATTCTCCTCTGGAAGCCGAAATACACGGAGGCGACGCTCAAGACCCCCAGCCTCTAGTACAGTATCTTCCAACCCCACCAAATCTAGGGGCTGCTGGATTGTTCCACGATTAGTGGTCAAGTCCAGCTGGGCACCATCGTCTTCACTTAGCCATACATCAAATCCACCGAAATTTCCTGTCGTAATCGTGTCCCACTCGACAGTGTCACGACCACATTGTTCTAATCGCCGCTCATGGTTCCAGGCGTTGATCTTGGCAAATCGTTTGATCCGGCACCCCCTGAAAACAGCGCGCCCCGTCCAGGTGCTTTGTCGACCACGACCGCGATACTCTGCGCCGCTCCAGACTACTCGGACACGAGCACCCAGATCAGATTCTCTGAATGGTCGGAAAATTTCTAGCACGTCAGTGCCATTTCGCACTTCGATCCGTTCGATAGGCGCCTGAGCCAGAACATTGAGTTTGAGGTTCACGTCGCTGTCGTTACTTTGAGCGATATCTCCCATCATTACCTCACGGGACTGGTATTGCTGAGTTTCGGGAAAGACGTTAGGGTCTCGCTCAAATACGGTAGCCTCGTTGTCGAAATTTACCGTCACATCTAGGTGCATACGACATCCGGTAGTTCCGTAATGATGCCGTTTTCGTAAACATTCAAAAATTCCGTCCCGCGTTAGGTCTTTAGTGAGAAAACAGGTCAGTCCGCCATACGCTCCGAACGTTGCAGCTCCAGGGTAACTGGCCCCAGGCCGACCCTTATGTCCATCGCTGTTACACACCACACCAGAGCGATGACCAAGTGGGAACCCATCTGTCAGTAGCCACTCAAAAGTGCCCCACGCCGAATGGATTTCCATTGCAGTTTCCAATCGGGGGTCGTGAGCTTGGGTGATATCAGCGTAGCGACCACCAACATGCGCATAGACCACGCAATCCTCGTTTTGTAAGTCACTAAAAAGTGCAGCTGCCGTCGGTGCATCAGTGTTTAAGTCGGATCGATCCTCAAGCAATGCATGCGAGGAACGTCGAATCTGTCGGCCTTCGTTACGGAAAAAAACATTGCGGTCGCCACCTACCGCAGTGTTACCCGACCATTCGTATCCTGGAAAAACAATAAATCGCCCCTCCTCGTTGTATTCGGCTGTGAGTTCATTGAGGTACTTCCAAAAAGCATTGTTGACTTGAAAGTCGTTGGCCTGATGGCCGGTGACGTCCAGAAAAGCCTTGTTACGGGCGAACTTAAAGTAGTCGCGCGCTGTGGTGAGGCCAATAGATTCGCCGCTCTGCCCATGAAGATCACCCCAGTAGCCCGAGAATTCACCTGCTTGAATCAATAATGGTCCAGTTTCTGTGACACAGGTCCCGCTGTCATCAAACACTTGTACTCGTAAAACTCCAGGCTTATCGACAGAGAGATCATCTAGAATTAGGGACTTCTCACCTAGGGGGTAATCGACTATTTCCGGTAAACCTCTGACGGCACAGCTGCTATGAAGCGAGAATTTTCCAGAAGCTTGATCGGTTGGATTTCCCCACTTGTCCTCGGCTTTGAGTCCGAGCCGAAAGATCTCTCCAGGTCGCCGCAAGGACGGCAGCACTGCCTTCCACTCATGAACCTCTCCGGCAACGATCGAAATATGGGGTGTCTCGGGTAAAGGAGAGTAATGCCCAACAGCGCAAACATCTGCGAGCACTTTGAATTCAAATCCTGGCTCACAAATTGTTTGCATCTTCATCCCTGGGGACCCTTTGGAGGTATCACCGAATATGACGGTGATAGTGTCCCCTTCGCTAAGGTAGCCACCGAGTAATCTGGCTGTCAGCGATTTGAACCAAGGTCTCGGATGACCATAATTGGCATACTCCAACGCAAGATGAGCCCCCGTGTTGGTATGTGCTGTAACATAGTTATATCCTGTTGGCTTTTCTGTCTGTAAGGAGCCCCAATCTCCAACAGCACGAAAAACAACACGGATGCTGCCGGTGTCATCAATTCCGTAACGACCTGTCGTGTAAACCAGTTTGAAGGTCTGAAGGCTTCTTACCTCAAAGTTTCCGAGGGGCTCAAGCATTACATGGCCGTACAGCACCGGATCCGAACCAGGTTGCGCGACAGGCCAAGAATCGCCTACCAACTCGCTCGCTATCACTTTGTTCATTGTTTCATCTCCCTACCTCAGGTAACTGGAGGTTCATATAAACAGATTGTCAGCATCCCAAAAACGAATGCTATAGGGTAAGTTATTTTCATCAAAGTCCGGTCGAAAACACCAGTTCATAGTTCTATTATCGTGTAAGACCTATTCGTGAGACAATCAAGAGGCCACCAATAATTAAACACTGAAGGAGTACTTCAATGACGAAAATTAGGTTGGGGTTAGTTCTAAAGCTGATTTTGCCACTATTTCTTACTTTCTATGGAGGTGCAGTTATTGCCGGGTATCCAGAGAAACCGGTAACCCTAGTCATTCCCTACAAAGCTGGTGGGAGCACGGAAACAATGGCTAGAGTTTTTTCCGTTGCACTTGCCAAAGAACTTGGCCAAAAAGTCATCGTCCGAACGAAACCTGGTGCCGGGGGAGCGATTGGATCGACAGAAGTTGCAAAAGCAAATCCAGATGGATACACCTTACTCTTTGCCGCTGCGACCTCGCTTTTGTGGCCGCCTCTGACCCAACAAGTTGAGTACGACTTAGACAGTTTCACATACGTTGGGCAAATCACGGAGTATCAGCAAGCTATCATCGCAAAGGCAGATGCCCCATTCGATTCTTTTAAAGAACTGATCGAATACGCTCGGAGTAATTCGTTGAATTATGCCGACCAGAGCAAAATGTCCCGGACCTACATAAATTTTATAGGCAAACAGGAGGGCGTATCCTGGACCGGAATACCAACCAAAGGTGGTGGTGAAATGGTGCCCTTCTTACTAGGTGGTAAAGTTGATTTTGCCTGGAGTGGGGGTATTCACAACCGCTATGGTGATAAGATGAAAGTACTGATGTCAATGAACTCGGGACGTTTAATTGGTTCTCCGAATGTCTCTAGTGTTCAAGAACAGTACGGTATCTCAATGCCAGGTCAGGCGGTAATAGTTGTCCCTGCGGGAACTCCTGATGATGTTGTCAAAACGCTTGAGTCAGCAATTTCGGCGGCTACAAAAGACAAAGATTTTTCTGACCTTGTGACCAACAAACTCAAATTCCCAGTCAAGTTTGTAGGGTCTGACGAATTGCAGAAGGACATAGAATCGACTACCGCTGCATTGAAGAAGGTAATTGAGGCTACGATGTGATCGACACATCGACCAGCGGCGATACAACAAGTGACATCGAAGATATTGGTGAAAACGATGGCTTGGATATCGTCGCTGGTCTTGTTGTCGCTTTCCTGTCTGTAATAGCAATCATCTGGTTGATACCAACCGAAACTGAAACTGTAGAGTCTGACTACGACGTTTCCGCTGCCTTCTTTCCCTACCTGGCTGGTTGGGCGACTCTTGGGCTGAGTTTTTTACTGGTTCTCACTAGAATTCGAGGTATTAGGAGATGCCTCAGAAATCGCACTGGCCGAATAGTGATATTTGAGAGCATTGTTTGGTCAATCATTGCAGGGGGAATTTACTACGGTCTGACTACAATCGGATTTCTATGGACAATGCCTCTCCTAATTGCCTCTGCAATGGTTTTGTCTGGTAACAAAACTTGGTGGCTGATTGGTCTGACGTCTGTCGCCTTTCCGTTTCTAGTTCATCAGGTAGTCTGGTGGGTATTCACGGTGAATTTGCCGTAAACAGCTAGCTTCGACCACTATGCTTGAGGCACTATTCGCGGGGTTCGAGACAGCGTTAACGTTTACGAACCTCCTATTTATTTTTGCCGGCATAACTTTAGGCATTATCATAGGAGTAATTCCTGGGCTAGGAAGTGTTACGGCAATGGCCGTTCTTATCCCTATCACCTTCTACATGTCACCACTTGCTGCTATCGCCTTTCTAGTCGGTGTCAATAAGGGGGGTACTTCTGGCGGTGCTGTCCCAGCAATTCTTCTTAATTCTCCCGGCACACCCGAGTCAGCAGCATCTGCCTTGGACGGATATCCGATGGCCCAGAAAGGACAGGCTCATCGTGCAATGAAGTTTGCGCTCTACTCGTCGGTAACCGGCGATACGATTTCCGACATATTGCTCATTCTTCTAGTTGTACCGTTTAGCGCTATCGCGCTCCAATTTGGTCCTTTGGAATTTACAGCAGTACTTCTCTTTGCCTTTGTACTTCTTTCAGGAATCGCTGGCAAATCTCTGATTAAAGGACTTATCTCCATTAGTCTTGGAGTGTTCCTTTCGACTATTGGTCTGGACCCGGTTGAAAGTACACAAAGAATGACATTTGATGAGGTTCATCTCTATGACGGCTTTTCGCTAGCAGCAATAGCGATTGGCGCACTCGCTCTCGCATCCGTCATTGAACAACTTTTTGATCTCTGGCGTAGTGGCGGGGAAAGCTTCACTGCTGTCCAGCTCAAGTATGCTCAATCTAAGTCCAACCTGTCTGCAAAGGAGTTCTTTGGTTACTGGAAAACGATCGGACGTTCTGCCTTGATTGGATCGATGGTCGGCATGTTGCCCGGACTCGGTGTAACCCTTGCAGCGTTTCTGAGTTACGGGGCTACGAGACGTGCTTCATCGGACCCGGACAGTTTTGGGAGGGGAAATCCTGAGGGCATTATCGCAACGGAAGCCGCCAATAGTGCCGTTGTAGGATCGAATTTGATTCCTACAATCGCTCTTGGCATCCCCGGCAATATGGCAGCTGCACTTTTGTTGGGAGCATTCATCATCCATGGAATCGTACCTGGCCCATTTATGCTGACCATGCATGGCGACCTGATATATGCATTGTTTGCTTCAATGATCTTAGCCAACGGCATTCATTTGATTGTCGGCCGCGTCGGAATACCTGTCTGGGGTTTGGTGTCGAGAACCCCAAAATCAATCATCCTTCCTCCAGTCGTGGTGATGTGTATCGTTGGTGCCTATCTTCCAGGCCAATCACTTTTTGACGTTAGTGTTATGTTGGCTTTCGCAGGACTTGGTTTAGTCATGAGGCGCACTGGGTTTTCGTTGGTGTGTTTGGTTATTGGGTTTTTGCTAGGGGGCATGTTTGAAACCTCACTGCGACAAGCTTTGCTTCTATATAAAACTGACGTCTCTGTATTACTAGAGAGTCCTATAGCCTTAGCGTTCTTGTGTTTGGTAATCGTTATCTTGGGGCGTTCTGTATTCAAGGCCAAAAAGTAAATTTCATGACTGATAGGCTACAGACAGAGATGGAGCAAATCTAGGTAAGGCAAATCTACACGGGGCGAGTTTAGTCGGGGCAGATGTCATGTGTCGGGGCCCTGACTATTCGAGACCTGTGAGGTCACAGTAGTGTCACCATGACGGATCGATACATGCACAGTGACCAAGCTGATTTGCACGACGCAGTACACAAGTTAGAGAAGTTTCGGTCACATTCTGGGCACAGTGCCCGTTGAGTTGTAGATGAAACAGGCGCTAACAACTGTAGAAAGAGTTATAAACCAATTAGTTAATGGTCGGGGTGAGAGGATTCGAACCTCCGGCCCCTGCCTCCCGAAGGCAGTGCTCTACCAGGCTGAGCTACACCCCGATGTTGAAATTGAATGATACGTCGCTGCCAAGCTTATTTAGTGGGCTCTTTAGTAGGATCGGGATACCGCGAACTCTGCTAGTTTAGATAGGGCTTTTCTGTAGTCAGATGGAGGCAGGAGTTCCAGAGCTTGTTGTGCCTGTGCAGCATACGTTCTTGCAAGGCGGGAAGTGTACGCAAGGGAGTCGGTGGATTCAATAATGGCGACAATGGTATCAAACTGAGATCGGTCTCCTACTGATATGGCAGCCTGGATTAGTTCTTTGTCGCTTGGGGTACATACTCGCAGTGCATGGATCAGAGGTAAAGTTATCTTGCCGTCGGCGAGATCATCGCCGGTGTTTTTCCCAATACTATCTGTGCCAAGTCGATAGTCCAGTGCATCGTCAATAATTTGAAATGAGATGCCGATATTGAGTCCAAATTCAGCAAGCGCTGACTCCGTGGCTGGTGCGGCGTTGGCCAGTAGAGCGCCAATCTGGGCCGCTGATTCAAACAGTTTGGCTGTTTTACGGGTGATCGTCTCGAGGTACTCAGCCTCGCTAACGTTTGGTGAGTGTGTGTTGAGGAGCTGAAGCACCTCACCTTCTGAGATTCGATTAGTGGTTGCAGCCATGATCCGCATGATTGCCATTCGATCCACAGCGACCATCATTTCGAAGGCCCTGGAATAGAGAAAGTCACCAACTAATACGCTTGCAGGGTTGCCCCAGACTGCATTCGTCGTTTTGCGTCCTCGTCGCAGATCTGACTTATCCACGACATCATCATGCAGGAGGGTGGCCGTATGGATGAATTCAATGACTGCCCCAAGGTCGATGTGGGCGGTGCCCTGGTAACCGAGCGATCGCGCTGCCAGTAACAGTGTTATTGGCCGTAACCGCTTACCACCAGCGTCAACGATGTAGCGTCCGATTTCCCGTATAAGCGGAACATCAGACTCAATCTGATTTTCAATGTGTCGCTTGATTGCAGAAAGATCATCTGAGACCAGTGCCATGATTTCGTTAAGTAACGTGGCCGGATTGGTCGTTGCTGGATCCAACTGCCGCTTGTTTGGTTGCAAATTAGACGGGGTTGACATGGGTCGACTGCTCATACATAGCTGTAGTTACTGGTGGAAGGGCAATTGACGGTGCTCTGCTGATGAAATAAAATTCGGCGCCGATTTAAGGTTATTTGCACCTAGATCATCCCAATGTTGCCCGAATATCAGCGGAGACACAATAATGTATGCGGTTGTTAGAACAGGTGGAAAGCAGTACCGGCTTGGCGTTGGAGACAACGTCAAAGTCGAAAAACTACCCGATGAGGTAGGAAACATTGTCGAATTATCGCAGATACTGATGGTCTCGGATGGGGGTGAGGTAAAAGTCGGTACACCACTTGTGACGGGCGCATCGGTCAAAGCGGAGATTGTCGGGCATGGTCGCAACAAAAAAATAACAGTGTTTAAAATGAAGCGCCGGAAACAGTATCGCCGTACACAAGGTCATCGACAAGCGTTTACCCAGTTGAAGGTCATCGAGATAAACGCCTAAGCTCAAGCTCAGAGGAATAAATTCATGGCGCATAAGAAGGCAGGAGGCAGTTCGAGGAACGGCCGAGACTCAGAATCAAAGAGACTTGGCGTTAAGCGATATGCTGGTCAGGCTGTGCGTGCAGGCAATATCATCATACGCCAGCGCGGCAGTTCATTTCATCCGGGTGTAAACGTCGGCATGGGCAAGGACCACACTTTGTTTGCGCTTGCAGAAGGTAAAGTAAAGTTCGACGTCAAAGGCCCTAAGAGTCGAAGAACTGTGAGTGTGCTTGCCGAAAGCTGAGCGATTGTCACAAATGGTTGCGCGAAACGCCCCGCCGAATGAGCGGGGTTTTTTGTAACGAGGCGACACCGGATGAAATTCATAGACGAAGCCATTATTGAAGTTCGTGCCGGCGGGGGTGGAGATGGATGCCTGAGTTTTAGGCGCGAGAAATTTGTACCGCGCGGTGGGCCTGACGGTGGTGATGGTGGTCGAGGAGGCGACGTTGTGCTTGTGAGCGATGGTGGGATTAATTCGCTGGCGCAGTTTCGGTACAAGCGAAAGTTTTCAGCTGTCAACGGCAAGGGGGGAGCTGGCCGAAACCGGACAGGTGCTGGCGGTGACGATTGTCGCATTCGAGTACCGGCGGGAACGTTGGTATTTGATGCGGATACCAAAGAAAGAATCACGGATTTGAATCAATCAGACACGGCATTTGTCGTGGCGCAAGGTGGCCGTGGCGGAGTTGGCAACATGCGCTTTAAGTCCAGTACCAACCGAGCGCCAAGGCGGACTGTGCCAGGGACGCCGGGTGATGCACGCACGCTTCGGCTCGAATTACAGGTATTGGCGGATGTAGGTTTACTGGGGCTTCCTAATGCGGGTAAGTCGACATTTCTGCGTGCTGTTTCCCAAGCAAGGCCCAAAGTGGCCGACTATCCATTTACGACATTACACCCTGAACTCGGTGTTGTTGATGTTGATACGGACAGCAGCTTCGTGATCGCAGATATACCCGGACTTATCAAAGGCGCCGCAACAGGAGTCGGCCTAGGAGTCAGGTTCCTCAATCACCTGAAGCGGACTCGGCTTCTTCTGCATATGGTGGATATTGGACCCGAGACATCGAACGATCTGGTTGCGGATATCCAGACGGTTGAACACGAGCTCGCTGAATTTGACCCCGACCTTGCGAGCAGACCACGCTGGCTCGTCTTGAATAAGATAGACCTAATACCAGATGAAGAAGCTGACCAAATTCACCAGTCCCTGGTTGAATCGCTGAGTTGGACATCACCCAGCTTTGCTGTATCTGGCTTTACGGGTAAAGGGTGTCGCGGGGTAATCCTTGGGGTTCAACGCTGGCTAACACAACAGGATTGATCGGCGCAACAATGAAAGCAACGGATAGGCGTTGGGTGGTAAAGATTGGAAGTGCGTTGTTGACAGACCTGACGTCAGGTCTGGATCGACGGATGATTACGCGGTTGGTTGGTGAGGTGATCGAGTTGCGTGAGCGAGGCGTGGACGTTGTACTGGTGTCTTCGGGGTCTATTGTTGAAGGGATGCAACGACTCGGATGGCAGGAACGACCCAGAGAGTTATATAAACTACAGGCGGCTGCCGCGGTTGGTCAGATGGGGTTGGTTGAGACCTACCAGAGAGCATTTAGCGAATACGGTGTACAAGCAGCCCAGGTTTTGCTGACTGATGCCGATCTCACAGATCGTAGCCGATACCTGAATGCACGAAGTGCACTACGGACACTACTTCAGCTTGGTACAGTGCCCGTTGTGAATGAAAACGACAGCGTGGTAACACAGGAGATCAGGTTCGGTGACAACGACACACTGGCCGCCCTAGTGGCCAACTTGATTGAAGCAGAGTATTTGCTGATCTTGACCGATCAGGAAGGTTTGTATGACCGTGATCCCAACTCAGCAGAGCACGCTCAGTTGATAGAAGAAGGTGTGGCGGGTGATCCGCTGTTGGAACAGTACGCTGGCCCGGGCAGTAAACTGGGTCGTGGCGGCATGCTGACAAAACTGCAGGCAGCTGGGAAAGCAGCCCGATCAGGTGCATCGACCATCATATTGTCAGGCCGCCATGCTGGACGCTTGATTGAGGTGCTCGACGGTCGTGTCAAAGGTACGTTGCTGAAGGCGGAATCTGGGCGTCTGACAGCTCGAAAACAATGGCTTGCCGGTCGACTGCGAGCGAGTGGTCGATTGTTGTTGGATTCTGGCGCCGTTAAGGTGCTGACTCAGTCAGGGCGTAGTTTATTGCCTGTGGGTGTCCGTGCCATTGAAGGTGTCTTCGAAAGAGGGGAACTGGTTGATTGTGTCGATGAAACCACAGGAGCGGTTATCGCGCGTGGACTGGTTAATTACAGTTCAGTTGAGGCCGGCCGGATTATTGGACAACCCAGCGCTAAGATCGAACAAATTTTGGGTTACGTTGACGAACCCGAATTGATACACCGTGACAATATCGTTATTCAGTGACGATAATTGTCGAGAAAAAAGACTGAGCGTGATTAGCTTGCGTGAGCTTTCAGGCGGGCATTCAGGCGGCTTTTCAATCGGGCGGCTTTGTTTCGGTGTTCGAGGCCTTTGCGGGCTGATTGATCAATTTTTGACACGGCTTCCTGATAGGATTTTGTGGCCGCTTCTTTGTCCTCGTTTTCGAGTGATTTGAGGAATATTTTGATGCTGGTACGCATCGATGAGCGTTGCGACATGTTGCGAGCGCGATGCACCGTCGCTTGACGTGCCCGTTTTCGAGCCTGGAGTGTATTTGCCAAACCGTGTTCTCTTGTAGATATTACTGCAAAAATGAGGCGCAAGTATCTTCATCCGATACCTCTTTGTCAATCGCCAATTCGAGAGTTATGCCCAAACTGCGATTAGCCAGTCGACCTTTTTATAGATTCTAATGGACCGTTAGGGCTATGGTTTTGCATAAAATGTTTAGATCGACCATGACGGTCAGCCTGATGACGTTGTTATCGCGGATAACCGGACTTGTCCGTGATATTGCGTTTGCGCAATTCCTGGGTAGTGGACTGGTCGCGGATGCTTTCTTTGTTGCGTTCAGGATTCCCAATTTTTTCAGGCGAATTTTTGCCGAGGGTGCTTTTTCGGCAGGTTTTGTACCGGTCTATGCAGAATACGAAGCTCGGTATCCAGCCCCCCAGGTGAGACTCTTTTTAGACCTGATGTTGGGTCGACTGGCGCTGATTCTACTGCTATTTACCCTGTTGGGGGTTCTGGGTGCACCATGGCTGGTAACGATAATCGCGCCGGGTTTTGTTGAGCAAACCGATAAGTATGCAGCGACCGTGGCGGCTTTGCGGTTTACCTTTCCGTATCTTTTCTTTATCTCGCTGGTTGCCATGGCAGGCGGCATCCTCAATGCGCGAGGTCGATTTGCGGTCCCGGCAGTCACGCCGGTTTTCTTGAACCTGTGTTTGATCGGTGCTGTCATTTGGGCGGTTCCGTTTGCTACCCATAAAGCCCTTACCCTTGGTATCGGTGTTTTCGTCGCCGGGGTGGTCCAGTTTGGTTTCCAGTTGCCTTTCTTGGCCTTCGAGAGGCGTCTGCCTTTCCCAAAAATAATGACTGGCAAAGGCACCCAGGCAGTTGCGGCCGACGGTGTCGGGCGGGTCTTCTCATTGATGCTTCCAGCGTTGTTTGGCGTGTCAGTTGCCCAGATCAACTTACTTATTAATACAGTGCTGGCCTCATTTTTGGTAACAGGAAGCGTTTCCTGGCTGTATTACTCGGATCGACTGATGGAGTTTCCGGTGGGTGTTTTCGGAATCGCCCTGGCAACAGTGATTTTGCCAAAACTGTCCAAACAGGTCGCTGAAAACGCTGTAGAGGAATACCGTCAGACTATCGATTGGGCGTTACGCCTGGCGTTGCTGGTGGTGTGTCCTGCTGCGGTCGCACTGGTCGTCCTGGCCCACCCGCTTATGCTAACGTTATTCCAGTACGGTGAATTTACTGATGAAGATGCGCGTATGGCTGCCAGAAGTTTGGTTGCCTTCTCGCCGGGGCTGATCGGTTTTGTCCTGGTGAAGGTACTGGCGCCTGGGTTTTTTGCCAGAAAGGACACTAAAACACCGGTGCGAGCAGGAGTTATTGCAATGGCAGTCAACGGTCTGTGCGCAGCGGCACTGACGCTGGCGGTGCCGTTGGGGCATGTGGGTTTGGCAGCAGCGACGTCCCTCTCGGGCCTGGTCAATGCTGGGTTGCTTTATCGCTATCTAGTTCGTGATTCGGGATATATGTCTGAGCCTGGTATGAGCGGTTTTGCAGTTAAAACTGCTGCCGCTGCCATCGTGATGGGTGTCGTACTGTGGTTCGGTGTGCCGGATCGGCAGTTCTGGGTTGCTGCATCGCTCGCCGGTCGATTGTGGCAACTGGTAGTGTGGGTGCCAGCAGGAACAGTAGTATATTTCCTTTGCCTATATGTCGTCGGTCTAAAACCACACCGCCTACTTCAACGTCAGACTTAGATAGCAACCTGTGAAGAGCGTCGAGCAATCAGGATTAGCAGTTATCGTGCAGATTGGCAGCCCTGCCGATTCGAAGCTGTATGTGCTTGCAGAGGCATCGGAGTTGTTGCCTGTTGTCAGAAAAATCACGGAGAACGCATATAACCGGTTGTCCAGGCTTGATGAACGGCTCGAATTGATGCTGCTGTGTGACCCTCGACGCGCTGCTATCGCTGATGACTATGAGAAAATTGTCCGCAAGTGGATCGCCAGTATCACCAGGCTCGGTGCGATACCCAATGGACTGTGGCGGGTCGATTTCGATACCGGTGAAGGTTACCTCTGTTGGCGATTTCCAGAATTAAAAATCGGGTATTTTCGGGATTACGACTGTGAGTTTGATGATCGAAAATCCGTAAAATCACTGATTGAAGAGACAGCACCATTCTGGGTGTAAATGGCACGGTTGAATGATTTCTGCTGATTTGCCGGAAAGAAAATTGCTATGGAACTGATCAGAGGGCGCCAGAATATCTCGAGCAGCGCAAAACCGAGTGTTGTGTCGATTGGTAATTTTGATGGCGTTCACCTGGGACATCTGCAGTTGATTGAAACGCTGCAAAGAGAGGCCCATCGTGCTGGTGTACCGGCAACGGTGTTGACTTTTGACCCGCATCCTCACGAATTCTTCAATGCAACAACAGCACCCCCGAGATTGTCAACTTTTCGGGAAAAGCTCGAACAGTTGGATAAAGCCGGGGTCGATAAGGTGGTGTGTCTCCGATTTAATGCGTTGTTGGCAGAAATGTCGGCTGAGGAATTTGTGGAGGTATATCTAATCAACGGATTGGGTGTACGAGTCCTGATTGTCGGTGATGATTTCAGGTTCGGCCGTGATCGAAAAGGGGATTTTTCCCTGCTGGAAGAAATGGGTCGTCAAGCTGACTTCGCGGTCAGTTCAGTTGACACGTTTATTGTTGACGGTCACCGGGTCAGTAGTTCACGAATTCGCCAGATTCTGCAGGATGCTGACTTTTCGCTGGCAGAGCGCTTACTGGGTCGGCCATTCACGATCACTGCTCGAGTCGCCCATGGCGATAAACGGGGCCGGACTTGGGGATTTCCAACCGCAAATTTGATGCTTCGGCACAGCAACTTACCGGTCGGGGGCGTCTATGCGGCAACAGTGCGCCGATGCGACGGTGAAAGGCGTCATGGTGTTGTCAATGTAGGATTTCGACCGACTGTCGGGGGTAAGCGATTTCTGGTCGAAGTGCATCTTCTGAATTATGATGAGAAACTTTATGGTCAGCGTCTGACGGTTGAGTTCAGACAAAAGATACGGCCAGAAAAACATTTCGAGTCTTTCGATCACTTAAAAGTGCAAATCGGTCGGGATATTGAACAAGCACGCGAGTTTTTGAAACAAATGTATCCTCTATGAGAACTTGCGATGCGTCTAAAATGTGATTTCGGTGGAGTGTTATATCTGGTCGGTGCGGGGGTCGTGGTGGCACTCGATCGACTGACAAAACAGTTGGCGGTGGATAGACTTGATCTAGGCGAGGTATACACTGTTGTACCTGGGTTTAATCTGGCACTGGTGTTGAATCAGGGCGCGGCATTCGGTTTTCTAGCTGATTCGGGCGGTTGGCAGCGATGGTTTTTTGTCACGGTGGGGATCGTCATCAGTACTCTGATAATGACAACTCTTCTTCGACAGGGTACGGCCAACGGGTTTTTCAAACTCGGTCTTACGCTTATTCTGGGAGGTGCCATCGGAAACATCATAGACCGTGTCAGTCAAGGGTATGTCATCGATTTCGTCGATTTGCATTGGCAAGCCTGGCACTGGCCGGCTTTCAATGTGGCGGATGCGGGAATAACAATGGGCGCATTGGTTGTTCTATTGGACGTATTCGGGTCAATACGCACGATACCAGGGGCGCGTTAAATTGCGCGGACTGAATACGATTGTCACTGGGAATGAAATCGTGTTGTTTCACTATCAAGTGCTGCTTGCCGATGGTCGTGTCATCGAATCTTCAGGCGCAGATCCAGAAAGTGTGTGTCTGGGGGAGGGCGCTCTACCTGTGAGGCTGGAAGCAACTTTTGCTGGCCGACACTTAGGTGAGGCTTATCATATTGATATCGATGCCGAAGACCAGGTCTTCGGGGTGGCAGACGACGACAATACGATCATTTTCCCGCTCAGTGAGTTTCCAGCTGGAGTCGAACCGGTTGTCGGTGCCTTGTTTGAATTTGACCTCCCTCATGGTGGCGTGTCAGCGGGTCGTGTGATTAGGGTTGAGGGTCCAGAGGTTTTGATGGATTTTAATCATCCGCTTATCGGTAAGAATGTACGCTACGAGATCAAGATTGTGGCGGTTGAAGCAAGCTCGAAGGGCGCCTAGAAAATTATGGCAAAATCAGATTTGGCACAGATTAGAGTTCGGCTATCACTGGCGAGTCCGCGGGGGTTTTGTGCCGGTGTGGATCGAGCAATTGAGATCGTCCAAACGGCGATATCGCACTATGGCCCACCTATCTATGTTCGGCACGAAGTAGTCCACAATCGGAGTGTGGTCGATCAACTCCGTTCTGCTGGTGCTGTATTTGTGGATGAGTTGTGTGAAGTACCAGACGAATCTATCGTCATTTTCAGTGCGCATGGGGTATCTCGAGAAGTCCAGCAGGAGGCGGTGAATCGAAATCTCAAAGTATTCGATGCAACATGCCCTCTGGTTACCAAGGTACATTCGGAGGTTGCACGCTATGGGCGGGAAGGCAAAGTTGTTATTCTTGTCGGGCACGCTGGCCATCCCGAAGTCGAGGGGACCCTCGGTCGGGCGACGGGCGAGATTTATCTGGTGGAATCGATTAAAGACGTTATTTCTCTAACGGTTTCAACGCCCCAGTCGATAGCCTATGTCACCCAAACGACGTTGTCGGTCGACGATACAAAGAAGATTGTGGATCGTCTCAAAATTCGGTTCCCAGCAATTGAAGGTCCGCGCCGCGATGATATTTGCTATGCCACACAGAATCGGCAAGATGCCGTAAAGAAGCTGGCTGAAAGCTGTGAGTTGATACTGGTTGTTGGTTCTGAAAACAGTTCAAACTCGAACCGCCTGCGTGAGATTGCCGAACGGCAGGGGCGTGCGGCTTATCTAATCGATTGCGCCCAGGATATTCAATCAGAATGGTTAAGTAAGGTCTCAACGATTGGTATAACAGCGGGAGCGTCGGCACCGGAAGCGTTGGTAGCAGATGTTATCCAGTCTCTAGAGGCAAGAGGTGGCGAACTCGTAAACGGGCAGTCTACTGTAGACGAAGGTGTGTCTTTTATGCTGCCACCAGAATTGAAAGATTTGCAAAAGTGACGATGTCATTAGGCAGGCTGATGGTGGAAAGAATATAATGAACACGCTCGCATATCGTTCAAACGTATCCAAACCTAAACCGAGCAGGGCATTCGTAATGCTCAGGTCGGAGGTTCAAATCCTCTCGCCGGCACCATTTTCACAATCATCAATATATCTTCAACTGAGAAATTCCAATTAACACGATTGAAAAAGATGTGACGTACTCCGGACATCCACACAAACAAGTCTTGGTAACCGGTGGGGCGGGCTTCTTGGGTTCACACTTGTGTGAGGTTCTGGTCGAAGAAGGGGAAGATGTATTGTGTCTGGATAATTTCTATACCGGGTCAAGAGCCAACATACAGCATCTACTGGGGAAACCGAACTTCGAATTGCTTCGTCACGATGTTACTTTTCCGTTATATATTGAGGTTGATGAGGTCTACAATCTCGCCTGCCCGGCGTCGCCGATTCATTATCAACATGACCCTGTACAAACGACGAAAACCAGCGTTCACGGTGCAATCAACATGCTGGGACTCGCTAAAAGAACCGGTGCAAAAATCCTTCAAGCATCGACCAGCGAAGTATACGGTGACCCCGAAGAGCATCCGCAGTCCGAACACTACTGGGGGCATGTCAATCCGATCGGTCCGCGCTCCTGTTACGATGAAGGTAAACGTTGCGCAGAAACGCTATTTTTTGATTACCGTAGACAGCACAATCTTCCAATCAAGGTTGCCCGCATATTTAATACCTATGGCCCGAGGATGCATCCCGATGATGGTCGCGTGGTGTCTAATTTCATTGTGCAGGCTCTCAAAGGGGAATCCTTGACGATTTACGGTGATGGTTCACAGACACGTTCATTTTGTTACGTCGATGACCTCGTGACTGGGCTGATACGCCTAATGCGGACCGAAGATGATTGCACCGGTCCAGTAAATCTCGGCAACCCAGATGAGTTTCAAATTAAGCAACTGGCAGAAAGAGTATTGGCCTTAGTCGGTTCGAGATCGAACATTATCTATAAAGAGTTGCCGCAAGATGACCCACAGCAGAGACGCCCTGACATTACACTGGCGAAGGCTCGATTGAACTGGCAGCCGAGTATTGCACTGGATGAGGGATTGATCAGAACCGTGGAGTATTTCAGGGCACTGCTGGCGCAAGGCGATCCCAAAGCAGGATAACGCTGATAGCGTACTGGCTACTGAATTGCTAGCTCAGGGGTGACAGTAGCTCATCTGGTGAGCGACACGCTGACGCAGACTGACGGTTCCTTAATTTCAGGAGCACGTTATGCGTAATCTGCAGGAGTACGGTCTCTGGCTTGTGTTGGTGACCATCAATGCTGTCATTGTCAGTCAATGGGTGAATTACCTGATCAACATGTCAAGTGAGGCAGCCGGTCTCGCTGCCGGCCTTTTTCTAAGTATTTTTCTCGCCAGTCTGATGTTTTTATTGATTGGTAGGGTAATCTCCCGGTTGGATCGACGGTGGAACGAAGGGAAGCTTCAAGCAACTAAGGCCTTAAAGCCTGTAGCCGTAATCTGAGTACGATTGGACCCCGTGGCTGACCGGTTGGATTACTCGGATTTGCTGGGCCCGTTAAAACAAACCGCTAGCGCTGATCCTGCCCATCGTTACAATAACCCTATCGCGGTGCCCATCGAGATCGCTATCTGGGCGTTTGTGAATTGTTGTTGTCGTCGATACTATGTCAATCACTTTAGATTGAGATCAGGGAGTCTGGAATGCGTACAATTCGGCAATACCACCTTGTGTGGTCATGTGTGCAGGGGTTTGGGCTCCAAGTGTTGTTGAACAGATGTCTAGGTGATGATCCACTTGACTTGACCCGTTTGAAATCCGCCAAGAGGATCTGAAGTGCAGAATAATTATCGAGTTGCGCTAATCCCTGGCGATGGCATTGGCCGTGAAGTGCTCAGCGAAGGCGTCAAGGTGATGGAAGCGGCTGCTAGACGTTTTGATTTCGAGTTCAGTTGGTCCGAATTTGACTGGAGTTGTGAGCGTTTTCACAGGGTCGGTGAAATCATGCCTACTGATGGCTTGGAACAACTGCGTAATTTTGATGCGATCTATTTCGGTGCTGTGGGCTTTCCCGGAGTGCCCGATCACGTATCACTCTGGAATCTGCTGATCCCTATGCGCCGTGGTTTGAAACTGTACGTTAATTTGCGTCCAGTGCGTCTGCTACCAGGGATGATCTCACCACTAAGAGACCGTGGCCCCGGTGATATTGATTACCTCATTGTCAGAGAGAACAATGAAGGCGAGTATTCTGAAGTAGGCGGCCGCTTTTATACCGGGACAGAACAGGAGGCTGTCGTTCAGCAGTCTGTTTTTACCAGGATCGGCACCGATCGAATTCAACGCTTTGCGTTTGAACTGGCCGCAACCCGTCGTAACCACCTGACGTCAGCGACCAAGTCAAATGGAATTATTCATTCAATGCCCTACTGGGATGAGCGGTTTGAGGTTAACGGCAAAGACTATTCCGGGGTGACGACTGACCAATACCATATAGATATTCTTTCAGCTCGCCTTGTGCTTAGCCCTGACTGGTTCGACGTGATTGTTGCCAGCAACCTTTTTGGTGACATTCTTTCGGATTTGGGTCCCGCCACGACTGGAACAATAGCTATTGCACCTTCGGCGAACCTTAATCCAGAACGGGAATTTCCATCGCTTTTTGAACCTGTGCACGGCTCTGCACCGGATATTGCCGGTCAAGGCATCGCGAATCCAATTGGTCAGATATGGTCCGGTGTGATGATGCTTGATCACCTCGGTCAACAAACAGCGGCCAAGGCTGTGATGGCGGCGATAGAGGAATTACTAGCATCACCAGACGGTGTTAGAACTCCTGATATGGGCGGCAAGGGATTGTGCCGGGATGTCGGAGACAGTATTGCCCAGATTGTGGCTGGTGCCTGACGGCGATCGTGACGGTTCAATAAATCGCTTCAGATCCCGGAGGCCTGGTCTTGAATCGTTTGTGAACCCAGAAATACTGGTCCGGTAGCCGACGAACGCACTGTTCTATAGCCCGATTCATAGCTTCGCTGTCCAATTGCTTGTCGCCGGTTGGAAAATTTTCCAGAGGTGGGTCCAGAATGACCTCAAACCCTCTTCCACCCTCGACAATGCGCGTGGTGCACGGCAATACCACAGCACGGGTCATCCGCGCCATTCGGCCTAACACTGGCCAGGTGGCGGTAGGCACATTGAAGAACGGCGCGAATACTGCACGTCGTGGACCAGGATCCTGATCTGGCAGGTAGTAACAGACCATTCCGTCGCGGATAGACCGAATCAAATTCTTAAGATCACTTTTCCGTTCAAACATCTGTCCACTAAACCGACTCCTGGCCTTTAGCATAAGTTTATTGAGCACTTTGTTCCGGTTGTTCTGGTAAATACTGACACTGGGATAGCGCGAGGAAACGTACATACCAGCGACCTCCATCGCAACAAAATGGGGTGCGAGCAAAATTACCCCCCGCCCTTCGTTGTTGGCGTTGGCTAAGTAATGTTCGTTTTTTAATGTAATTCTTTGGTCGAAGGCCTTTTTCGTTCCCCACCAGACAAACCCGGACAGAAGGAACATTCGGGCCGTATTTCTGAAATTACGGCGCAAAAGTAACTTATGCTCAAGTGCCGACTGGTTGGGAAAACACAATTGTAGGTTGCGGGATGCAATATGTCGTCGGGAAGGTACACACACGCGAAGAACGTCACCAAACAGTCCGCCCACGTAATAGAGAAGCGGCAGGGGCATGAGGCTGAGGATGCGAACAAAAAAGATGCCTACCCACGTCGGCCAGTACTGCAATCCATACAATTTTTCAGTGGTTTGATCGATGGTTGGTGCTCCAGATGAGATTCTTAGTGTATGACTGGCCTTAAGCGGTGTATCACGGACTAATTACCGACAGCCATTACTTGTGGAAATAAACATCCGTTGACAGCTTAAAATGTTTGGCTGGGCGATCTTTAGTTTTGTGAGTTAGACTGAATAGCCTCCCATTATAAAACAGGGTTTTCGTATGACCGAAGAGTTGTTTCGCTCTGATGCTTACCTTCGAGAGTGCGCAGCTGTCGTTATCGCTGTTAACGAAAATCGAGTACAACTGGATAAGACTATATTTTACCCGGAAGGTGGAGGTCAGCCTGGTGATATCGGCTGGATGATTCGTGCTGCTGGATCGGAGGTACCGATTGTTGATACGCAATACCATTCCAGCGAAGGGTTGATTCACCTTATGGGAGAAGTTGGCTCTCTGCCTTTCATCGGGGAGGAGATCCAACTGCGCATTGACTGGGATAGACGCTATCGCCTGATGCGTATGCACAGCTGCATGCATATGTTGTGCAGTGTAGTACCGGCATCGGTCACTGGTGGCTCTATACGGGATGGGCAGGGGCGGTTGGATTTTGACCTGCCAGAAACGATCGATAAGGTGCACTTGTCAGAGCGTCTAAATGAAGTCATTCGATTGAACAGTGAAATGACGCTGGAATGGATTACCGAAGAGTCATTAGCTGCTCAGCCTGAGCTGGTCAGAACGATGTCTGTTAAACCCCCTACAGGGACTGGCACCATCAGATTGGTTAAATTTTCGGGAATAGATCTACAACCCTGCGGCGGAACGCACGTAGCAGCAACGGGCGAGATCGGTCGGGTGAGGATAAAAAAAGTCGAAAAAAAGGGTCGTCAAAATCGTCGCGTCATTGTCGTATTTGACGATGACGGTGATCTCAGTAGTTGACGTCAGGCATTTCAGACTTGCGTCTTTTGATGAAATCCTTAAGGGCCTCATTGATTCCGGGGTCAATAGGTGGTGACTCATATTCAGCCAGGGTAGATTTCCACATCTTATTTGCCCGCTTGGCTGCGTCTAAAGCACCCTCCGATTCCCATTGTTCAAAGCTGTTATTGTCGGCGGTGCTGGATCGATAGAAAGCCGTTTCGAAATTGGCTTGCGTATGATCACAACCCAAAAAATGATTGCCCGGGCCAACATCCCGCAATGCAGCCATGGCCTGCCCGTTTTCAGAATCATCAACGCCCGACAAGAAGACTTCAATCATTGCAGCCTGATCAGCATCTAGAATAAATTTTTCGTAGCCCATGGAGAGTCCTCCCTCTAACCAGCCGGCGGTGTGAAGCATAAAGTTAACACCCGCAAGCATCGCAGTCTGCAGTGTATTGGCAGATTCATAGGCTGCCTGGGCATCTGGCAGTTTGGAAGCGCACAAGCCACCGCCACTCCGATAAGGCACGCCTAGGCGTCGGGACAGGGCAGCCATTATATAAAGGACCATAGATGGTTCTGGTGTGCCGAATGTCGGCGCCCCTGATTGCATCGATATGGCACTGCTGAATGTGCCAAAAATCACAGGTGCACCAGGTCTGATCAATTGGGTAAAGGTTATGCCGGCCAGCGCTTCGGCCAGGATCTGTGTGCAGGTGCCGACCACTGTGACAGGCGACATAGCTCCGGAAAGGATGAAAGGGGAAATGACAGTGGCCTGATTATTTTCTGCATAGACGCGGGCCGCGCCCAGCATGGTTGAATCAAATGTCATTGGTGAGTTTGCGTTAATGAGGCTTGTGATGACGCAGTTTTTATCGACGAAGTCTTCTCCAAAAACAATTTTTGCCATGTCCACAGAATCCTGCGCCCTTTCCGGAGCTGTTACCGAGCCCATAAAAGGCTTGTCGCTCCAGCGTAGATGGCTGTAGATCATATCCAGATGCCGCTTATTCACCGGTATGTCTACGGGCTCACACAAGGTGCCACCGGAATGGTGCATTGAGGGTGTGCTGTAGGTTAGCTTGGTAAAGTTTTCGAAGTCCTCAAGCGTTGCATAACGACGCCCCTTATCCAGGTCGTGCACAAAAGGTGGTCCGTAAGCCGGCACCAGCACACAATGGTTGTCACCAATCTTAACGCTGCGTTGCGAGTTCCTGGCATGTTGAACATACATTCGCGGGGCAGATGCCTGGATGATCTGTCTGCACATGTTTTTGGGGAAACGGACGCGCTCACCATCGATCTTGGCGCCGGCTTTTTCGAATAAAGACAAGGCGGCTTGGTCGTCTCTGAAATCAATGCCGGTTTCCTCGAGTAGGGTTTCGGCATTGGTTTCGATTGTGGTCAGCAATTCTTCGCTGGCCATTTCATAGACCGGGACCTTGCGGGTGATATAGGGCACGCTCCGAGTGGATGCACTGGCTCGTTTTGCGCGTCTGGCTTCTCTTGCGCTACCGCGTTTGTTTCGTCGCGTGCTCATGTATGGGTAGAATCAAATGGCTCAGGGTGTATTTTGGGTCGGACATTGTATGATTTCTACTCGGCAGGCGACCAGGGCGTAATGTTCAGCGTCACCCAGGTTAGGTGGCGTAACCCAAAATGGCGTAAATCAGATAAACGTCGTCGTTCAATTGTTTGCTTGGGTGCTCTCTCACGTGGACGTATACGTGATAGGGCCAATACAATACGCGGTCCAAGTTTCAGATGGGATCTATCTGATATATAAAGGTGACGTGACACGCAGCAGGATTGTCTTCGCATTTCAAACAGTTGCGAGGCTAAGGAACAAGCATTTGTTGTCGAACAATGGGTCTTAAGTGTAGAGAGGATAAACAACAATGAAAGTACTGGTACCCGTCAAACGGGTCATCGATGCAAATATCAAGGTTCGTGTGAAATCGGATCAGTCTGGCGTTGAGCTTAACAATGTGAAAATGGCAATGAACCCTTTTTGTGAAATAGCCGTTGAACAAGCAATCCGCCTGAAGGAGTCGGGCTTGGTCGATGAAATCATCGTCGTGACAGTCGGTGCCGCACAGAGCCAGGAAACTCTCAGAACAGCGCTTGCCATGGGTGCTGATCGTGCGATATTGATTGAGACTGAAGAAACACCAGAGCCATTGGCGGTCGCAAAGTCGCTAAAAGCTGTTGTGGATCGCGAAGGGCCTGGTCTCGTAATATTGGGCAAACAGGCGATTGACGGCGATAACAACCAGACAGGCCAGATGCTGGCGGCACTGTTAGGCTGGTCCATTGGTACGTTTATTTCCGATCTGGTCGTCGAGGAGAGCATAGTCAAGGTCACGAGGGAGGTAGACGGTGGCCTGGAGAAACTAGAGCTCCTACCCCCTGCAGTGGTAACCGTAGACCTTCGATTGAATGAGCCTCGGTATGCTTCTCTGCCCAATATCATGAAGGCAAAGAAAAAGCCATTGGACACCCTGAGCCCATCTGATCTTGATGTCGACGTTACACCTCGAACCGAGGTGGTCAGCGTGGTCGAACCTCCCGCAAGAGAGGCAGGCGTCAGGGTAGGGAGTGCGGAAGAGCTTGTCGAAAAATTAAAGAACGAAGCAAAGGTGATCTGAAGATGAGTATTCTTGTTATAGGTGAACACGACAACGATGAGCTTAAGCCATCGACACTAAATACTGTAACAGCGGCGCAGGAACTGGGTGATGAAATTGACTTATTGATTGCTGGGGCGGATTGCAGTGCCGCAGCAGAGCATGCTGCACGAGTCACCGGGGTAAAACGCGTACTCAAAGTAGATGATCCGTCGCTGGCCGATTCACTGGCGGAAAATCTATCACCGTTGATTGCGAAATTGGCGGGTGAGTATACACATGTACTTGTGCCGGCATCGACTTATGGCAAGAACATCATGCCCCGCGCTGCAGCACTGATTGACGTTCAGCAGATTTCAGACGTCAGCGGGATTGAAAGTGAAGATACATTTGTACGGCCGATATACGCAGGAAATGCCATGGCAACTGTTCGCTCAAAAGATGCTATCAAAATGATTTCTGTACGGACCACGGCATTCGAATCTGCAACCGAAGAAGGAGAGGCGACGATCGAAGAAATTGCAGGCGCTCAGGAATCTGGATTGTCAAAGTTTGCTGGTGAGGAACTTACTCGATCTGAGCGGCCCGAATTGACGACGGCAGATATCATTATCTCAGGTGGCCGCGGAATGCAGAGTGGAGATAATTTTGAAATGTTAGAACGTATAGCGGACAGACTGAACGCGGCGGTTGGGGCATCCAGGGCTGCTGTTGATGCAGGCTACGTTCCCAATGATTACCAGGTCGGGCAGACCGGAAAGGTGGTCGCGCCAAATCTATATATCGCAGTGGGGATTTCAGGTGCGATTCAGCATTTAGCAGGCATGAAGGATTCAAAAGTGATTGTTGCAATAAATAAAGATGAGGAAGCTCCTATATTCCAGGTCGCGGACTACGGTTGGGTGGTAGATCTTTTCGAAGCAATACCGCAACTTGAAGCGGCGCTCGGCGAGCGTGGTTAAGGGCGAGGTTTTGTCGTTGTATGCACAGAGTTGAGCAAGTGAAGTGGTGACCGGCAGAGCCGGCCACCACAACCAGCTTTTTACAAACGTCAGTTGTTAGCTGCAGTTCCGGCACCTCCTTGTGCACAAGGAACGTGAACCTGACTGACAATGTTGATTTTGGATCACCCGTTTTGAAATTTCTGTGAACTGATTCACACGGCGTGATTACTTGTAGTGTTCATCGGTGTCATCCGCCAGTTCGAGCGCATCGATGCTTGATGCCCGACGAATAATCTTGTCAGTTGAGATGCGGATTCTCCTGAAATCCTCAGCCATCGCGTCGTAGTTCTTTTGCAAGGAAGCAATTCTTGTGTCCAATCGCTGAACATCTGTCATCATGGCAAGGACTTCTTGTTGGATAATATCAGCCTGTTCCCGCATCTTAACGTCGCGAAAAATTGCGGTTATGGTGTTCAATGTGGCCCACAGTGTTGAGGGTGAGACAATATAAACGCGCTTGCGGTAGGCTATCTTAACGAGATCTTGATGATCGCAATGAATTTGCGCATAGATGGATTCTGCAGGTATAAACATCAAGGCATTTTCGGATGTCTCGCCGGGAATAATGTAGCGTGTTGCGATTGCCTCAATATGAGTGGCGACATGTCCCGAGAATGCTTTCGAGTGACGCTTTTTCTCATCTTCTGTCGTTGCTGTAGCCGCCAACCTGTAAGACTCCAATGGGAATTTCGAGTCGATAACTGTGGGTCCTGGGGGATTCGGTAGATGTAGCAGGCAGTCAGCCCGTCGTCCATTGCTTAAGGTGGCTTGGAACTTGTAGGCATCCGGAGGGAGTGCATCCTGAACCAATGTTTCGAGCCTGAGCTCACCGAATGTGCCTCGCGCCTGCTTATTATCGAGCACGTTGCGGAGCCCAGTGACCTCGGTGGACAGTTGCGTAATGTTTTTTTGCGCGTGGTCGATTACGGCTATACGCTCCTTGAGTTGACCAAGGTGCCCAACAGTAGACTGATCCTGTTTCAGTAATGCATCCCTTAGCACCCTTTCTTGTTTAACAAGTTGCTCGCTCATCAACTGCTGATGCGTTTGAAGCAGGGTTGCAATATCAGTACTTGTCAGCGGCTGTTGGCGACGACCGAGGATAAGTGCAAACACGGTGATGGCAATAATGACCACCACCCCCAGGATCAAGATTTCACTCAGCATCAGGTCTGCTCCATCATTCATTTTGGATCAGTAGACGTTCCAGTTCTACAGGGGAGTCCACCGTATGATCAGCCCCCCAATTCTCTGGCAGATCGTCAGGTGATGCGTATCCCCAGGTAACGGCTACGGTAGTGGTGCCCGCAGCCCGGCCTGCCATGATATCGCGCAGGTCATCGCCTATCAGTGCTGTGGTTGAGGTGTTTCTATCGTTCAGGCGGCAGGCATGTATCACCGATTCGGGTTCGGGCTTGTTGGTTGGTAGAGTATCGCCACAAACTACGACGGCTGCTCTGTCGGACAGTCCCAACGCGCTTAACAGGGGATCAGTAAAACGTGTCGGCTTGTTTGTAACAATTCCCCAACTGTAGTTAGCTAATTCAAGGCGGGTTAGTAATTGATCTATTCCCGGAAACAGACAGCTACCTTCACAGACATGGTGATCATAATAATCAAGCAGTTGATCTCTAAGGGAATGAAATTCTTTTGATGTAGCCGAGATAGAAAAACCCTGTTCAATAAGTCGAGCGCTACCTGCCCCGGCCCAGCAGCGGGCATCCTCAACCGAGACTGTGGGTTTGCCATGCCGAGCCAGCACAAAGTTAAGCGCGGCTACAAGATCAGGAGCTGTGTCAGCGAGCGTGCCATCAAGATCGAACAATATGTGATTGATCGCCACTAGCTGGTTATAAATCCGGAGAGTCATGCACGGTTGAAGAACCGTGGCGGAAATGCAAGATGTAATTCACATCGAGATTTCCCCCCAGTGAGTACTCCTGGAAAATCGGGTTGTAATGCAGGCCGATGGATCCGCTCAGGTATAAGCCGGCGTCACGAGCCCATAGATCCACTTCTGATGGTTTAATGAACTTTTCGTAGTGATGTGTTCCACGAGGCAACAGATTAAGCACATACTCTGCGCCAACGATAGCAAATAGCCAGGATTTGGGGTTACGGTTTATTGTTGAGAAAAAGACATGACCCCCGGTCCGGGTAAGCTTTGCGCAGGCGGAAATGGTTTCGGCTGGAGATGGGACGTGCTCCAGGAGTTCCATACAAGTAACCACATCGTACTGGCCCGATTCGTGGTCTATTAGTTCCTCGGCGGTGCCCTGGCGGTAGTCGATGGACGCTGATCGTTCACGGGCATGCAGTCTGGCGACAGAGATGGGTCCTTGTCCTGCATCTACTCCGGTGACCGAGGCGCCCCTCTCCCACATGGACTCGCTGAGTATGCCGCCTCCGCAGCCAATGTCGATAACATTTTTGTTCTGTAAGCAGACCTGCTCTTCGATGTAATTTAAGCGCAGGGGGTTTATTTGATGTAAGGGGCGAAATTCGCTGTTGGGATCCCACCAGCGGCTGGCCAGTTTCTCAAATTTTGACAGTTCGTTAGGGTCTACGTTTTGCATTAGCCTGACGTGGTATTGTTGCTATGTGGTGATGATTGTGGGTATTTTATGCTCGGCACTGTATGAGTTGGTAAAAGAGTCCCAGATAGATTTGCTTTGCCTAGGCTACGACTGAGTTTAGGACCGGAATATCTTGAATATAAGGGTCAGCCCGCACTATAATTAGTGGTTTGTTGCGGGGTGGAGCAGTCTGGCAGCTCGTCGGGCTCATAACCCGAAGGTCGTAGGTTCAAATCCTACCCCCGCTACCAATATTGGTATGACTACGACCCCGCTGTTGCGGGGTTTGTTATTAAGGGCCAGCCATGGTTGTGCTCGGCCCGGCAGGCGGGTGATCATGTTTGGCGATAGGACAGCACTGCGAGAATTGGTCGAGCCAGTGATCGAAGCCATGGGCTACGAGCTGGTTATGGTTGAGTTGACGGGTGCAGGTTCAAAGACGTTGAGAGTTTATATCGATTCGCCAGGGGGTATCGTGTTAGATGACTGTGAAACGGTTAGCCGGCAAGTTAGCACTTTGCTGGATGTGGACGATCCGATTTCGGGTGAGTATGCACTGGAGGTTTCGTCGCCGGGCCTCGATCGGCCCTTGGCCAAGCCGGAGCATTTTCGTCGAGCTGAGGGCAATATGGTAAGAATAAGGATGATCCGATCACACCTTGGAAGGCGAAATTTCACTGGGTTATTGAAATGCGTGTCTGGTGAAGGGGCTGTAGTAGAAGTCGATGGGGAAGAGTACGAACTCGCCTACAACGATATGGATCGGGCAAGACTGGTTTCGGAATTCGAGAACAAGATTCCGCGATCGCGACGATAATTCTGGAGATTGCGGCATGACCAAAGATGAAGTTTTGATGATGGCAGATGTTCTTTCTCGGGAAAAAGAGTTAGAAAAAGATGTGGTATTTCTAGCTATCGAGGCAGCACTGGCCACCGCAACTCGTAAACGAAATCGGGAAGATATCGAAGTTCGTGTTTCGATTGACCAGGGCACTGGTGACTATGAGGCATTTCGTCAGTGGGAAATTGTGGATGACGATGCAGTGCTTGAGAGCCCCATCAGCCAGATGACTCTGGCTGCTGCCAATATCAGTTATCCGGATGTAGCGCATGAAGTTGGCGAATTTGTAGAGGAGCCCTTGGAGGCAGTGGCAAAGTTTGGCCGAATAGAGGCGCAGGCGGCCAAGCAGGTAATCAATCAGAAAGTCCGTGAAGCTGAGCGCGCACGAATATATGAGACCTTCAAGGATAGAGTGGGCGAGATGGTCCAGGGTGTCGTTAAGCGTGTCGGGCATCGGGAGGCTATTGTCGATATTGAAAGTGTGGAAGCATCATTACCAAGATCTACCTGGATTGACAGGGAGGCGCTTCGTAACGGAGACCGAATTAAGAGCATTCTCACGGAAGTCAGGTCCGAGGCCCGCGGACCACAATTGATTCTGGATAGAAAGAGCCCCGAACTTGTAATTGAACTTTTTCGACTGGAAGTCCCAGAGGTTGGCCAGGGTGTGATTGAGGTTCTTGGAGCTTCCCGGGATCCTGGATCTCGTGCCAAGATAGCAGTGAGGTCCAATGATCCCAAAATAGATCCGGTTGGCGCTTGTGTCGGAATCCGTGGAGCACGGGTTCAAAGTGTGTCAAATGAACTCAATCTGGAGCGGATCGATATTATTACCTGGACAGAATCACCTGCTGAGTTCGTCATTAAGGCTCTACAGCCGGCGGAGGTTGATTCAATCATTGTTGATGAGGAATCACGGGCCATGGATGTGGTGGTTGATGAGAACCAGTTGGCTCTTGCAATTGGTCGCGGTGGGCAGAATGTACGACTGGCTTCAGAATTGACGGGTTGGGCATTGAATATCATGACGGATGAGGCTGCTTTGGAAAAGGCAGAGCTCGAATCGCAGGCATCTTGCGAGCGTTTGCGGGAACAGTTGAACATAGATAACGATGTCGCTGAGGTATTGGTCGAAGAAGGATTTTTGACGCCAGAAGAGGTGGCCTATGTGCCGGTTCAGGAGTTGGTTGATATCGAAGGTTTTGATCAGGAATTGGTGGAACAGTTACGGCGTCGAGCAAAAGAATTTTTGGATATTCGTGAGTTTTCTGAGCTTGAGAAAACAAGGCCTGAAGACGACTTACTCTCGATGGAGGGTATGGATGACGAAACTGCTCGGCTATTTGCACAAAATGGCGTTCGCTCAATGGAGGAACTTGCCGAATGTGCGACCGATGAGCTTGTTGAACTTAGTGGCATTGATGAAGAGCGAGCTGCAGAACTCATAATGACGGCCCGTGCACCTTGGTTTGCAGAAGCCCAATAGAATTTCGGGAAGATTCAAATGACAGCAGTAACTGTAAAGAAATTCGCCGAGCAGATCGGTGTCAGTGAAGACAGGTTGGTACAACAGCTTAAAAACGCCGGGGTTTTAGATAAAACCATTGATGGTGATTTGGATGACGCTGAAAAAACGAAATTACTTGCCTATCTACGCGGTGACCTTGAACCTGAGTCGACCGAGTCGCAGGGCAGTATTACGCTAAACCGCCGTACGAGTAGTGTCGTGAAACAGACATCGCGTACCGGCGGTGCAAGGACTATACACGTCGAGCTCAAAAAGCGGCGAACCTATATAAAGCGAGGGGACCTACAGCGCCAGCAAGCAGATGCTAGAAAAGCAGCTGAAGCTGAACAAGCGGCCCGACTTGCTGCGGAAGTTGAGGCTGAAGCCAAAATAAAGGCCAAGGCAGAAGCACAAGAGAAGGCAGACGTCGAGCGCAAGGCCGCTGAAGAAGCGGAACAAATACAGGCCGGCCAAGAATCGAAATCATCTGCGGTTAAGCCCGAGGTTCCGGTGCCAGGTGACGTGCCTGTCCCAGCAACGGAGCATAAAGGCGCCGGACGGAGAGAAGAGAAACCAAGAAAAAAGAAAGGACGGGATAAGGCTTCTGGGGATCAGGAATTACATCTGGCGGCTGGAAAAAGAGGCCGACGGAAGGCTCGTCCTGTGATTAAACCTAGAAAACTTACCTCAGCAACGACGGGCCAGCACGCGTTTGAAATGCCGACCGAGCCGATTAAGAAGGTCATAGACGTGCCTGAAACAGTCACTGTTGCAGAACTTTCTCAGGCCATGTCTGTAAAAGCGGCGGAAGTTATCAAAGTGTTGATGGATATGGGTAGCTTGGTCACCATCAATCAGGTTCTCGATCAGGATACTGCGATACTTGTAATTGAAGAAATGGGACACGAGGGTCAAGCAACGGCAGCGGTGGATCCCGAGTCGGTTCTACTTGCAGAAGACACCCAAGCCTATGAGCCACACCACAGAGCGCCAGTCGTAACCGTCATGGGGCACGTCGACCATGGCAAGACTTCGCTTTTAGACTACCTGCGTCAGACAAAAGTAGCAGCAGGCGAAGCCGGCGGTATTACACAGCATATCGGTGCGTACAGGGTTTCTACAGAACGAGGCACTATCACATTCCTCGACACTCCCGGCCACGAAGCTTTCAGCGCCATGCGCTCACGTGGCGCATCGGTGACAGATCTTGTGGTGCTAATTGTTGCGGCTGATGACGGTGTAAAACCTCAAACAGTTGAAGCAATAAATCATGCTCGAACAGCGGGTGTTCCTCTGATTGTTGCGATAAATAAGATTGATAAAGATGATGCGGATTCAGAGCGTGTAAAACAAGAACTCACCGCCCACGAAGTCGTTCCGGAAGAATGGGGGGGCGACATTCTGGTCAACGAAATATCAGCACTGACCGGAAATGGAATAGACGCGTTATTGGAGTCGGTGCTATTACAGGCCGAGTTGTTGGATCTCAAGGCACCGGTCGAAGGGCCGGCCAGGGGTACTGTCATAGAGGCCCGACTAGACCGAGGTCGTGGTGTTGTTGCGACAGTATTGGTAAGCAGTGGAACTTTGCGAAAGGGGGATGTTCTCCTCGTGGGCAGGGAATATGGCCGGATCAGGGTAATGACTGACGGTGCTGGGAAGGTCATACAAAAAGCGGGTCCGTCTACACCGGTTGAAGTTCAGGGTCTAGGTGGTGTCCCTGATTCTGGTGACGAGGCGAATGTCGTCATTGATGAGCGCAAGGCTAGGGAAATCAGTAGCTATCGACAGAGTAAGTTCAAGGAAGTCAAGCTGGCAAAGCAGCAGAAACTGAAACTAGAAAGCGTATTTGAACAGATGGACGGCGGTGAAAAAACAACACTGAATCTCATCATCAAAGCAGATGTTCAAGGTTCAGTCGAGGCGTTGACTACCACCTTGGAAGATATATCTGGAGACACAATCGGTGTTCATGTCGTCCATGGAATGGTGGGTGGAATTAACGAGTCGGATGTAAATTTAGCAACTGCCTCGGAGGCAATGATAATAGCGTTCAACGTGAGAGCCGATGCGACAGCACGTAAGATGATTGAATCAGAGGGTATTGATGTTCGCTACTACAACGTAATTTATAACGCGATAGATGACATGAGATCTGCCCTGACCGGAATGATGGCACCAATTCTCAGAGAACAGGCTATAGGGCTTGCCGAGGTTCGCGATGTCTTTCGGGTCGCCAGACTCGGTGCGGTGGCTGGCTGCCGAGTTATTGAAGGAGAGGTTAAAAGGAATCTTCCCGTACGAGTTTTACGTGACAATGTCGTCATTTTCGAAGGACAAATAGATTCTCTTCGACGGTTCAAGGATGATGTTGCCGAAGTAAAAACGGGGTTTGAATGCGGTATCGGAGTCAAAAATTATAACGACATAAAGGAAGGTGATCAGATCGAGATCTATCAGACTGTAGAGGAAAAACCCAGTCTTTAGGTTTTCAACTCTAGGTGTACGCCATGCAGGGGATTGACAGAGTTCGGAGAGTTTCGGAACTGGTACGTCGCCAGGTCTCTCATTTCATACTGCGCGAACTAGCAGATGAAGGTCTCGGAATAATATCAGTTACTGCCGTTGACATGAGTCGAGACCTACTACAAGCGACAGTTTACGTTTCGTCATTCGCCCGAGACTCTGATATCGACAACATACTTGCAGTACTTGAAGAAAATGTACCCGCTGTGCGTCATGATCTGGCGAAGTCATTGCATCTAAGACGGGTGCCTAACTTGACCTTTCGCTACGATGAGAGTGTAGAGCGAGCGCGGCGATTGACTACCATGATCGATGAGTTGGAGTTGGATCGGAATATGGATGATGGCACGTAGAAGTACGTCAAGTCGTGGTGATAACCTCTCCGGCCTTTTGTTGCTGGATAAACCACCCGGAGTAACTTCAAATGGAGCGCTCCAAGAGGCGAAGCGACTTTTAAATGCCCGCAAGGCAGGCCATACTGGAAGTCTGGACCCGATTGCGACAGGTCTATTGCCTCTTTGCTTTGGGAGTGCGACGAAATTGTCCGGTATCTTTCTTGGTGCTGACAAAACGTACTGGACACGTATTCGATTGGGTGAGCGAACTGCAACGGGAGACAGTGAAGGAGAAGTTCTTGAAAAAATACCGGTAGTAGTGAGTCAACATGAAATAGAGAAGGCTCTGTTGAACTTCCAGGGAGAGTTCCAGCAGATACCACCGATGTATTCGGCGGTGAAAATAAACGGAACACCCTTGTATAAACTGGCCAGGGAAGGGATAGAGATTGAACGCAGTCCCCGTAATGTTGTGGTGTACACAATGGAACTCAAATCTTTCGATGGCCGTGATCTGGAGTTAGAGCTTAAATGTTCTCACGGATTCTACGTTCGAGGTCTTGCGCACGATCTTGGTAATTTGTTGAAGTGTGGCGGCCATGTTGTGGCTCTACGCCGACTGGTTGTTGCGGATCTAAAGATCGAAGATGCAGTAAAACTAACCGAATTGACGGCGGTGGCAGATCTAGCGGCAAGGCAGAAGATATTGACTCCAATTGATGACGGTCTATCTCATCTGCCGGATATCAGTTTGTCAGCTGATGCTGCGTTTTATCTGTGTCGGGGCCAGACCGTACGCGCCGATGGACTGCCGAACAAAGGGGAGGTTAGGTTATACGCCAAGGGCGCGGGGTTTCTTGGAATTGGAGTGATAACTGACGATGGGCGAGTTGCCCCCAGAAGATTGATGTCGCAATCCCGGAGATAACGCTGATTTTGTTGAGTAAATAGGCCGCGGCGAGTAGACTAGCGCGCTTTCCTCCGCCGACAGACTCGCTAGATAGCAAGTAGCGAGTGAACATTCGACATTAAACGGGCCTCCGGATTGGTGAAATCAACCACAGTGGCTATGAAAGGAAATTGGACTTAGAGGAAGATAAATGACAATCACCGCGCAAAGCAAAGCAGGGGTTATTGGTGAATATGCCTTGAATCAGGGCGATACAGGTTCACCAGAGGTGCAAGTGGCTCTGTTGACCGACCGAATTAAAGATCTGACTGAACACTTCAAAATTCACATTCATGATCACCATTCCCGGCAGGGATTGCTCCGTATGGTTAACCGTAGGCGCAAGCTGTTGGATTACCTAAAAGGCAAAAACGAAGAGCGATATCGATCCTTGATCGGTCGCTTGGGTTTACGCCGTTAATTGGCTCTAGGAAGAGCATCAGGAGTCAAAATGAAGGCAGCAACACGGCGTTTCAAGTATGGCAAACATGAGGTAACTCTGGAGACAGGACAGATAGCCCGACAATCATCGGGTGCGGTGCTGGCTCGGATGGGGGACACGACTGTGCTGGTTACGGTTGTGGCATCACGCGAACCGAGTAATCGTGATTTCTTCCCGTTAACCGTAGATTATGAAGAGAGAACCTATTCTGCCGGACGTATACCTGGAGGGTTTTTTAAACGAGAAGGACGGCCTTCTGAAAAAGCAATTTTAACTTGTCGACTTACTGACCGCCCGATCAGGCCACTGTTTCCTGCTGGGTTTAGGAACGAAGTTCAGGTAATTGCAACGGTGATGTCGATCGATCCCGAAATCGACTCAGATATTCTGGCCATGCTCGGGGCCTCAGCTGCGTTGACCCTATCAGGGGTACCTTTTAAGGGGCCCATTGGAGCGGCGCGGGTCGGTTTTATTGATGATGACTACGTGCTTAACCCCGATGCCAGTGAATTGACTGAATCTCGGTTGAATTTAGTTGTGGCAGGGACAGACAGTGCAGTCTTGATGGTTGAATCAGAGGCGCAGGAATTATCAGAGGAACAGATGCTGGGCGCAGTGATTTTCGGTCATGACCAGATGAAAGAAGCAATCAGTGAAATTCGCTCGCTGGCAGACGAGGTTGGCCAACCTGCCTGGGAATGGGAACCTCCACAAACGGATGAAGATCTTGCCGCCAGGGTTGATTCCGCTGGACGATCCCACCTCGAAAGTGCCTACCAGATGGCGGACAAAGTAGAGCGCCAGACAGCAGTAGGGGAAGCCAAACAGCAGGTGGTGTCGGAATTGTGTAATGAAGCCAGTGAAGACGCTGAGATTGATAAGATAAAAAGCGCGCTAAAAGCATTGGAAAAAGATATCGTACGCGGCCGAATATTGGATCGACAGCCAAGAATTGATGGCAGAGACCTAGAGACGGTCAGGCCCATAGCGATTGAAACAGGACTGCTCCCTCGAACCCACGGGTCGGCGATGTTTACACGAGGGGAAACACAGGCAATTGTGGTCACGACGTTGGGTACGGAACGCGACTCGCAGATAATCGACGCGATCGAGGGTGAGCGGCGGGATCACTTTATGCTGCACTATAACTTTCCCCCCTACAGTGTCGGAGAAACAGGCCGTGTCGGTTCACCAAAGCGCCGAGAGATTGGACACGGGCGGTTGGCTAAGCGAGCTCTGCTGGCAGTCATGCCGAAACCTGAAGATTTTCCCTACGTCATCAGAATTGTGTCAGAAATTACAGAGTCCAATGGTTCGAGTTCTATGGCGAGTGTGTGCGGGGCCAGTCTTTCTATGATGGACGCCGGCATAGAGATTAAAGCGCCGGTCGCCGGTGTTGCAATGGGCTTGATCAAAGAGGGAGATCAGTTCGCGATTCTTACTGACATACTCGGCGATGAGGACCATCTGGGAGATATGGACTTCAAGGTTGCTGGTACTGAAGCTGGTGTGACCGCACTACAGATGGATATCAAAATCGAAGGTATCAATAAAGAGATTATGGAGCAGGCCCTGACTCAGGCTAGAACGGGGCGGCTGCACATATTAGGGGAGATGGCTAAGGCTTTGGCAGAACCAAGGTCTGAAATGTCTCAATACGCACCCAGGATCACGACAATACGTATACCGACTGACAAAATAAGAGATGTCATCGGCAAGGGTGGTGTGACGATCCGTGCCATCTCTGAAAGCACCGGCGCTACTATTGATATCGAAGACGATGGCACTATAAAGATCGCAAGTGCCGACCTTTCGGCTTCTGAAGCGGCCCGGAAGCGCATCGAGCAGATCACTGCGGATGTCGAGGTCGGAACGATTTATGAAGGGAAAGTCGTACGCCTTATGGATTTCGGAGCATTTGTGAATATCCTTCCCGGAAAAGACGGGCTCGTGCACATCTCGCAGATTTCTGAAGAACGTGTAGCTAATGTCAGCGACAAACTTTCTGAGGGTGATATGGTCAAGGTTAAGGTGTTGGAAGTCGATAAACAGGGCCGGGTGCGATTGAGCATCAAGGCTGTGGAAGAGGCGGCCTAGCTACAGCGGATTGCGCTCGGCGAAGTGTTTTTAACGCAAATTTAGACCAGCCGGCCGAACGCTACTTTTGAAAGATTCAGGTAATCTCGTCTGGATCGACCTTGAGATGACGGGTCTGGACCCTGATAGGGACAGGATTATTGAGATTGCGACGATCATTACAGACGCCGATCTCAATATTATCGAAGAGGGTCCTGTTCTTGCAGTCAAACAACCTGAATCTGTGTTAAACCTAATGGATGAATGGAATCAGAGAGTCCATCAAGGCAGTGGGTTAGTGGCGCGAGTCCAAAGTTCTGATGTTAGTACCACCGAGGCCGAACAGGACACACTAGAATTTGTCGAGCGCTACATCATTGAGGGGCGCTCACCCTTATGCGGCAACAGTATTTGCCAGGATCGCCGATTTCTATATCGTTATATGCCTAAGCTCAGCGCCTATCTCCACTATCGGAACGTGGACGTTAGCTCAATTAAGGAGCTGGTGGCTCGCTGGAGCCCTGATATTGTCGCGGGGTTTGCGAAAAAAGGAGCCCACCAAGCGCTCGATGATATCCGTGAATCTATAGAAGAGCTCCAGTATTACCGCAGCACGGTGTTCAAAGTCTGATCTGTCAATCTGACCCGGCAGAGTGATCATTAAGTCGTGCTATTGCCCATTCAATATGCTCGCGTACCATGGGTGTAGCCCCTTCTTTTTTCCCTTCCAGAACGGCCAGTACTTCAGTCGTCCTTCTACTGTTACCCAGGGCAACAGCTAGGTTACGTAGCCAGCGTTGGTAGCCAATTCGCCTTATCGGGCTTCCTTCAAGCCGGGTATTGAATTCAGATTCGGACCAACTGAAAAGACCGGTAAGCGTGGCATTGTCGAGTGAATGGCGGGGTTGGAAGTCTTGAGTGGGTACCGATTTAGAGAACCTGGTCCAAGGGCAGACCAACTGGCAATCGTCACACCCAAATATTCGGTTGCCAATTAGCGGTCTAAGATCCTCAGGAATCGATCCCTTGAGTTCAATTGTCAGGTAGGCTATACACCGGCGGGCATCCAGTTGATAAGCTTTATCGATCGCACCGGTGGGGCACGCTGTCATGCAACGGTTGCAGTCGCCGCAGTGATCGGTTTGTTCTTTGTCTAACGGCAAAGGAAGGTCCGTGTAAAGTTCTCCCAAAAAAAAGAACGAACCCGACTCCTTGTCGATCAGGTTTGTGTGTTTGCCCAACCATCCAAGTCCAGCCTTGACGGCAAGAGGTTTTTCCATAACGGGACCGCTGTCTACAAAGGCTCTATAGCGAAAGGGGCCGACTGCTTCACTCATCAAGTCGGCGAGTTTCTGAAGTCTCCGTCGGATCAATCGATGATAATCTCGTCCCAGGGCATAACGGGAAACATACCCTTTAGTGCTGTCCTGTAGGATTGTTGTTGGAGGAGTTGCGGAATCAGGAAGATAGTCCATGCGTACACTGACCACTCTGACGGTGCCGGGTTGAATTGCTGCTGGTTGTGTCCGCCGGTCACCATGTTTGGCCATGTAGTGCATGTCCCCGTGGCGGCCGTCTGCGAGCCACTCTATAAGACGTGTTTCCGCCTGCGACAGATCGGTATCTGCGATACCGATCATACTGAACCCGAGTTCCCCGGCCCAAAGCTTCATCTGCGCTTTAAGGGAGGTCAGTTCCTTGCTTGAGAATGTCCTAGATGTCATCAACGCGATATCATAACGCTATGGAAGGAAACTTCGAACATCTTTACAGTTCTGAGGGTTCTCGGCTTGTCGATCGTAGTGCGATTAATTCACTGCAACTGGCCGAGGGTGAACTGATGGAGCGTGCTGGCGCTGCTGCCTACGGTGTAATTTGTCGGAGATGGCCGGGGATTTCAACACTGAACGTGGTCTGTGGGCCGGGCAACAATGGTGGTGATGGCTACATCGTGGCCAGGTTAGCCCATCAGGCCGGTATCCAAGTCAGAGTTTCTCAGGTCGTATCACCTAAAACAGAAGATGCGCAGCGTGCGCTCGATCAACTCGAGCTACAGGGAATCACTGTTGAACCACTGAATATTGAAACTGTCGGGGAAGCTGAACTCGTAGTTGATGCGATACTGGGGACGGGGCTCAGTCGTCCTCCAAGCGATGTTTTTAAGAGTGCGATAGATGCGATCAACGATTCTGGTAGACCTGTGTTGGCACTGGATGCCCCGTCAGGACTGGATATGGACACTGGGTGGGCCGGTGGTGCCGCTGTGCAGGCAACCGTTACCGTGACTTTTATCTGCCTCAAGGGAGGGCTATTTACAGGTCGTGGACCAGACCTTACAGGCGATATCGTGGTTGAATGCCTGGATGTGCCGGCAACTGTACTAGCCGGCGTCGAGCCAATGGCTTGCTGTATTTCGGCCCGGATCGTTCAGGAGCGACTCCCCGCTCGCCGGCGTACCCTGCACAAGGGTGAGGCAGGCCATCTTGTGGTCATTGGGGGTGAAGTGTCGATGGCCGGTGCTGTGCAACTTGCCGGCACAGCCGCTCTGAGAACCGGAGCTGGGCTGGTTACCATAGCAACTCGGTGTTCACAGATGGATGCAATCAGCCGGAGTCAGCCTGAATTGATGTGTCATCCCGTGGAGGATCAGGTGTCGCTTGAAACAGTGCTTGCAGGTAAGACAGCGGTGGTCGTTGGACCTGGATTGGGTCAGAGTGAATGGGGAGTTCAGATGCTTAGTGGTGTATTGGCATCCGGTTTACCTGGCGTAGTTGACGCCGATGCGCTCAACCTGCTTGCGCAGGGGCCTCAACAAACTGGACAGATGATTCTCACGCCACATCCGGGCGAAGCTAGTCGCCTTCTCAACGCGGATGTTGACGCTATTCAGAGCCAGCGGTTCGTTTCTGCCGCAAAGATTCAGTCTCAATATGGTGGTATTTGTGTGCTCAAGGGGGCGGGTACACTCGTCGCCACTGAAGGAGGCCATCTTTGGCTTTGTAAAGAAGGCAACCCAGGAATGGCGACAGCAGGGATGGGTGATGTCTTATCCGGGGTTATTGGTGCCTTGTTGTGTCAAGGTTTAGTTCCGGGAGATGCCGCGATGGCTGGTGTCTGGCTGCACTCTAGGGCCGCAGATCTTGCTGCGGCAGACGGCGGTGAGCGCGGTTTGCTTGCGTCGGACCTGTGGAGTTATCTAAGACGTTTGGTAAATGACCCTTATTCTGGATGAATTCAAAACAGATATTTACAAGCGAAGCGCAGTTAACGGCTTTTGCCGCCGAGATAGCGTTGATCCTTGTGCCAGGTGATGTCGTGTATTTATGCGGCGAACTGGGTACCGGTAAAACAACTTTCGCCAGGGCAATAATCCAACAGAGGGGTAGTGCTGATTCAGTAACCAGCCCAACGTTTACGCTGATTGAGACCTATCATCTGGGTGATGTGTTGGTGGCCCATCTGGACCTTTATCGAATTGAATCTGATGCGGAGATGGAGGGGATTGGTCTGCGGGATTACCTAGATGGAGACTGGATTTGCTTGATTGAGTGGCCCGATCGAGCGCCAAGTATGTTGCCAGATCCCGATCTCACCGTTAACCTGGCCTATGAGGGAAACGGGCGCTCAGCTGTTTTGATAGCCACAGAACGGCTGACCGATCGCGCGGATTGGCTCAAATGAAGCAGCTTCTTCTCGGGCTTTTACTATTTCAGTTAACGGCCCCTGTGTTGGCTGGTGTCGATGTTTTAAGTATAAGAATATGGCATTCACCACTTAGAACTCGGTTGGTCTTTGATCTCACCGGACCCGTCGAATACAGCGTGTTTGCATTGGCAGATCCGCAACGAATCGTGATAGATCTCAAGGACACAGTGTCCAGCGCGGTGTCTCCCGGTGATCAGACCTTGGGCCCTTGGCTTCTGGCTTTGCGCTCAGGGAACCCGAACAATGGCGTTTTCCGTTATGTACTTGATCTTAAGGCACAGCTCCATCATGACAGTTTTCTACTTCCGCCTGGTGCAGTCTATGGTCACCGCTTGGTGGTCGACGTCAAACCAGTCGATAGCTCCCTTCGTGGGAACGATAATCTTGTCGATAGTCCAACAGAGAAAGACTATGTTGTCGTGATCGATCCTGGTCATGGGGGCGATGACCCGGGTGCGTTGGGCCGTCGTGGCACGCGCGAAAAGAAAGTTGTTCTAGCGATTGCAGAACGGCTTCAATGGATATTGAACCTTCGGCCTGGTGTGGCGGCTCAACTAACACGTAAAGGTAACTACTATGTCAGCTTACGTAACAGAATTAGGATTGCTGCAGAACATCAAGCAGATGTATTTATTTCGGTGCACGCGGATTCAGCTCGCCGGAGAAGTGCACATGGTGCCTCGGTTTACATTCTGTCTTCTAAGGGGGCCAGCAGTGAGATAGGTCGCGAACTCGCAAAGAGGGAAAATGCTTCGGACCTGATAGGTGGTGTTAAGTTGGGAAGGCAGGAACACAGTGTTCGGGAAACGATGCTCGATATGGAGGTCGACTGGAAAATAAAGGAGAGTAAGGAGTTTGCCAGGAATCTCCTGTATGAACTGGGTAAAGTTGGCGTTCTTCATACCAAGCAGGTTCAGCAAGCGGGATTTGTTGTGCTTAAAGCCATAGAGATTCCGGCGGTTCTTGTTGAGGTCGGGTTCATTTCCAACATAAAAGAAGAACGTGCTCTACAAACAGCACTGCATCGCGAAAGGATCGCGGGTTCAATGTTTCGTGCCATTGTTCGTTACTGCACGGAAAAATCCCAGTGCCGTGCAAACCAAGACTCCAAAGGAATCTATGTCGTCCGCAAGGCGGAATCATTATCATTACTTGCGGCTCGGTTTGGAACAACGATTTCGGCAATTAAAAGGGCCAACAAGTTGAAGATCGACACGTTGTTGATTGGACAAAAACTCGTTATCCCGGAGTTATGAGAGACCATGGACAGTGATACAAAACCGCAGACTGCGCGGATACATCGGTTAGCGAATACACTGATAAATCAAATTGCAGCCGGTGAGGTTGTGGAGCGGCCTGCTTCGGTTGTCAAGGAGCTTATTGAAAACAGCGTTGACGCAGGGGCCACTGAGATTCAAGTCTGGGTGGAGCGCGGTGGCGTCAAACTCATTCGGGTTGATGATAATGGTCATGGAATAGCGAAGAGCGACTTAATCCTGGCGACCGAGCGTCACGCGACCAGTAAATTGTCCGATTTGAAGGACTTATCGGGAATTCAGACGCTTGGATTTAGAGGCGAAGCGTTACCGAGTGTCGCGTCTGTGTCACGCCTTGGGATCAAGAGTCGCGTTGCTGAGGCAGATTCAGGTTGGGAGGTTAGCGGTGAGGGAGGTGCTTTTTCTGCACCGATGCCGACCTCGTGCGTTAAAGGCACGGTCGTTGTGGTCGAGGATCTGTTTTTCAACACACCTGCTCGCCGCAAATTCCTTCGAACCGAAAAAACCGAACGGTCAAATATTGAACGCATTTTCAAGAACCTGGCGCTGGCATCTCCCGGTGTATCTTTTAGCCTGTCAATTGATAACAAACTGTACTGGCAGTTGCCTGGAGAGGGGTCCGCTTTGCGATCTCATCGGGTCGAAAAAATACTGGGGCATGAATTCACCGAGAACTCTAAGCAAATAACGGGCGGCGCCAGCGGCATATCCTTGATCGGCTGGATAGGTTTACCTGCTTATTCTCGAAGTCAGGCGGACCGCCAATATCTTTTTGTTAATGGACGCGTGATAAAGGATGCCTCGCTGTCGCACGCTGTACGTCGCGCCTATGCAGACGTGCTTTTTCGAGGTCGCCATCCAGCCTATGTGTTGGATTTGAAGATTGATCCGATAACGATAGATGTGAACGTACATCCGACTAAAAACGAGGTGCGATTTGAGGATGCTCGTTCAATACACGATTTTATCTATCGGGAAGTAGCGCAGGCGACTGCTGATACACGGGCCGGATCAAACTTTGCAAGCAATGAATCAGGATGGCCTGGAAATTCTTACAACTCACATCGCATGGAATCATCTAAGCCGTTTCAAAGCGGACTTGGACTGCAACGCAGTGACGTTATAAAACAGTTTATTGGCACACCAGACAATGATTACATAGATACGCAAACTGCTGGGAAAGAACGCATTGAGCCTAGAGCGAACTTAGATGATGTGCCACCGTTGGGTTATGCGCTTGCCCAGCTAAAAGGTGCCTATATCCTTGCGGAAAATAGAGATGGTTTAATATTGATCGATATGCACGCTGCTCATGAGCGTGTTACTTACGAGCAACTGAAAGTTCTACTGAATGAACAGGTCAAAAACTCTCAGCCCTTGCTGGTGCCCGTAGTGGCTGGTGTCTCAGTAGAAGAGGCTGACTGCCTGGAAGATAATCAGGCGTTATTTGAACAACTGGGGTTTGAAGTGTCGCGCTCGAGTGTTCAGGCTATAGCGATACGTGCCGTGCCGGAGATGCTGCGTTCTCGCGACGTTGCTGGATTGGTCAAAGATTCACTCGCAGATCTGATCGAGCAGGGTTTTTCGGACCGAATTGTGGATAGTATCGAGGGCATGCTTTCGACCATGGCTTGCCATGGGTCTATCAGGGAGAATCGACACCTGACATTACCTGAAATGAACAGTTTACTCCGACAGATGGAGAAAACCGACCGTTCGGGTTTGTGTAACCATGGCCGCCCCACCTGGAAACAGATCGATATGGCAGAAATTGACCGATGGTTCCATCGGGGCCGCTGAAAACTGGAGTAGGTCTAACGCAGACTCGACCAGAGGCGTCTGACAGTTTGTGATTCCGGTCGAATCAACGCGTCGGATTGTAGTTATTACCGGACCTACGGCTGTCGGTAAAACTGCATTGGCAGTGGAAGTTGCGAAACAATTTCCCGTTCGGCTGATCAGCGTGGATTCAGGACAGGTGTATCGCGGTTTGGATCTGGGCACGGCCAAACCGAGCAGCGCTTTGCTTAAAGAATTTCCACACGATCTGGTGAACGTGCGTGACATAGCCGATGTGTTTTCTGTTGTTGATTTTTGTTCAGCAGCTGCACAAGCTATTAGCGAGTCGTTTGAGTCAGGAATTGTGCCAGTCCTGGTAGGTGGGACCATGTTCTATATCTCTGCTTTGCTTCATGGGCTTGGTGAAGTGCCACCCGCTGACCAGCAGTTAAGGTATGAGTTACGTCAGCAAGGTCAGTTATTGGGTTGGCCACGGATGCACGAGAAGTTGTCTGCTCTCGATCCAGTCAGCGCTGAAAGGATTGATCGAAATGATCCGCAGCGCATTCAAAGAGCCTTGGAGATCTATATTCTCACCAAGGGGGATGTTTCAGTTTGGAACAAGAAAATACGTTTTCTGCCACAGAACATTTTGGTAAGTCGATTCATCCTGGCGTACAGCGACCGCGAGTTGTTGCATAAGCGTATCGTTTGCCGATTCGACGAGATGCTCAAGGCCGGATTGATCGAAGAGGTTGAGAGTCTAATGGCTATACCGGGAGTCACTGCAGAGTTGCCAGCGATGAAGAGCATCGGCTATAGGCAGGTTCTCGAGTACCTCAGGGGTGAGGTTGATTTAGGAACTATGCGGGAAAGAGTACTGTCAGCGAGTCGCCAGCTGGCCAAACGGCAATTGACCTGGAGTCGTAATACTGCGGGCGGTATATGGCTGGATGCTGCAGATCCACAAGTGAACAGCAGCGTTTCTCGCTATTTAGAACAAATAAAATACGAGCATTGAATATTTTTTAACCATGGTGGTTTGGCTAATGTGCACTGTGTGAGTTGAAATATTCAAATTTCATCCCTACATTTGAGTTAGGAGAGGACTATACTGATGCCAAGCTCGTTCATAGAAATTTAGATAACTAACTGAATTACATGAAATTATTTATTATTCGTACAGATTCGGGCAGTGCGCAGCGTGTCTGACCTAAACCTCGCAAAGAGCAGGTGCTGTCGTGTCCAAAACAGTACGGACATAGATGTTTAAAGTTAACTTGAAACAGGAGACACCTAAATGGCGCAACAAAAAGGGGCAGCCTTACAAGATCCCTTTCTCAATATACTCAGAAAAGAAAGAATACCTGTATCCATATATCTCGTTAATGGCATAAAGCTTCAAGGCCAAGTTGAATCATTTGATGCGTTTGTTGTGTTGTTGCGGAATACAGTAAGCCAAATGATCTATAAGCATGCAATCTCGACTATCGTTCCTTCGCGCGCTGTCCGGATACCGTATGACACTCCCGACTATGCTGACGAAGATGATGTAGATCAGAGCGATCTAGGACAAAACGATATAGGACAAAACTAGGTTTGATTATTTCAGTTACTAGGTCTCGCAGTATATTGGACAGCATCACCGACCGAAGGTTGATTTGACCTGAGCGTGAATCGATCAAAAGGCCACTCGGTTCATGTGGCGTCAGGTTTTGATTCTGACCGGATTAAATCCGAACGTGTGTTGTTGGTACGGCAACAGACTTTCCGTTTGGCTGTACCTGAAGATTTTACTGAAATCGAAGGACTTGCGGTTGCTGCGGGTTCACAAGTTGTTGCTCACATCAGCGCGGTTCGAAAGATACCCCACCCAGCCACCTTCTTGGGTTCGGGAAAGGTTCTTGAGATCTCCGAACAGGTTGATAAGTTGGCGGTTGATGTTGTCATACTCGATCATAACGCAACCCCTGTACAGGAGCGCAATCTGGAACAGGCGTTCCACTGTCGAGTGATCGATAGAACACGGCTGATACTCGATATATTTGCGCTGAGAGCACGCACCAGTGAGGGCAAACTTCAGGTGGAGTTGGCTCAACTCAACCACCTCGCTACCCGTTTGGTTAGGGGTTGGACGCACCTTGAAAGACAGCGCGGTGGGCTGGGTCTCCGTGGCCCAGGTGAGACGCAACTAGAGACGGATCGACGACTGATTGGTCGGCGAATCAGAACGTTAGGTCGGAAGTTAGAAAAAGTTAGACTGCAACGAGCCTTGAGACGGAATCAGAGAGATCGTGTCCCTATCCCCACCGTTGCGATTGTCGGTTACACCAATGCAGGCAAAACAACTCTGTTTAATGCGCTAAGTGGCGCAAGCGGCCTTGTTGTGGATCAGTTGTTTGCGACACTCGACCCTATGATGAGGCGGCTGGATATCAGCGGTTATGGACCGGTAATTGTCTCTGATACGGTGGGCTTTATATCCAGACTTCCACATGAGCTAGTGGATGCCTTTCATTCGACACTGGAGGAGGTCAGCGCATCGCAATTACTGCTACACGTTATTGATCTATTAGATCCAGAGATCACGGAACGAGTCGAGCAGGTAGAACGTGTCCTGGATGCCATTGGAGCGGGCGACATTCCCCGCCTTCGAGTCTACAACAAGGCAGATCTTATCGAGGCGTCTAGTTTCAGATCGTTCGTGAATGGCAGTAGCCCTCGAGGGTTGCGAATATCAGCATCTACAGGCAAGGGACTCGAGGAGCTTGTTGAGACTGTGGGTGCTCTGCTGGGTTCGGATAGAGAACGTCGGATGTTAAAAATTCCCTCCGACAGGCCGCGTTTACGAGCGGCGGTCTATCGAATAGCTGAAGTCGCGGATGAAAAAGTAGACGATGAAGGTAATTGGTGGTTGGAGTTGCTGGTGGATGCCGTTGCCGTGGGTCGTCTGGAATCCCAGGAACAGTTCCAGACCGGATGGTGGCAAGCCTTCGGAAAGGAATCGACACGACTGAACGTCATTATCTGACTAGAGATTTGGCCGCTCCAGATACGTTGTTCGTGGTAAAATAGATTTCCTGTGAAAAGACACATGATGTGAGGGGAAACCGAGATGGCGTGGAACGAGCCGGGTTCTGACAACCGTGACCCATGGGGTCAGGGAAACGGACAGAACGGTCCGCCTGACCTTGATGATTTGATCAAGGATCTACAGAAGAAATTCAGCGGCATTTTTGGCGGTGGTGGTCGCAAGTCCGCCGGGGGTGGCAGTCGCGGCGGAATGCCCAGCCTTGGTGGCAAATCATCGATATTCATTGTCGTAGTCCTCGGATTATTGTGGATGGCGTCGGGTTTTTACGTGGTCGAACAGGGCGAACAAGGTGTAGAGCTTCGGTTTGGACACTACAAAGAGGTAACCGAAGCAGGGCTGAGATGGCATGTACCCTATCCGGTAGAGTCGGTTGAAATTGTCAATGTCCAACAAATCAGGACGGTTGAGGTGGGCTATCGCACTAATACTCGTTCAAGCCAGTTCGCGACAGTTCCTCAAGAAGCGCTGATGCTCACTAAAGATGAAAATATTATCGATATTCAGTTTGCTGTTCAGTACGATGTTAAAGATCCCCGAGATCTCCTGTTTAACGTCAGCGAGGATCTAGATCAGGTTGTGAGGCAGGCCACTGAGAGTGCGGTCCGGGAGGTTGTGGGACGAAACACTATGGATTTTGCAATCACTGGTGGCCGGGCCGAGATTGCGCAAGACACCAGCCTGTTGCTGCAGAAAATTTTGGATCGGTATCAGACCGGTATCAATGTGAAAGCGGTCGAGATGCAGAACGCTCAACCGCCCTCCGAGGTGAAAGGTGCTTTTGATGATGCCGTGAAAGCCCGCGAAGACGAAGTAAAATTCAAGAACGAAGCGGAAGCCTATGCTAACGACATAATCCCCAGGGCTCGTGGTAAAGCAGCCCGGATACTGCAGGAAGCCGAGGCGTACCGAGCCAGTGTAGTCGCAGCAGCAGAGGGTGAAGCATCACGGTTTACTCAAGTTCTGGATGAATACCATAAAGCGCCGGGCGTAACCCGTGACAGGCTTTACATCGATGCGATGGAGCAGGTGTTGAGTCGTTCAACAAAGCTTATGATCGACCAGTCTGGAGGTGGTAATAACGTCATGTACCTGCCCTTGGATCAGTTGATTCGGCAACGCAACGATTCAGCCGGGAGAACAGACCCCACCCGATTTGATAACGCTGGAGGTATAGCGAACTCTTTGGCTGAAACGGGCACCTCCCGTAGTGGGCGCAGCAGCCGGACAGGGAGGGTATCCGAATGAGAGGGAAGGGATTAATCATTGTAATACTGATTGTAATACTCGGGGCGCTGGGTTCTTCAGCGTTCTATATAGTTGACGAGAGAGAAAAAGCGATCGTGTTCCAGTTCGGTGAAATCGTAGCTTCCAGTGAGGAGGCCGGATTGTATTTCAAGGTGCCGATCATCAATAACGTTAAATTCTTTGACTCCCGGATTCAGACGATGGATGCCGCTCCTCAGTTGTATCTGACACGGGAGAAAAAGAATCTCGTTGTGGATTCGTTTGTGAAGTGGCGTGTGCGTGATGCGCGTGACTACTACACAAAGCTTGGTGGACTCGCGAGCAACGCGAGGAACCGCTTGTCCCAGCGAGTTAACGATGCGCTGCGGCGTGAATTCGGAAATCGTACTGTACAGCAGGTGATATCGGGCGATCGAGTCGAGATAATGACAATTGTCCGCACGAATATCGATGACGAAATAAGCTCACTGGGCATCGAGGTCATCGATGTGCGGCTTAAGCGGGTTGACCTTGACCCAGATATAAGTGAGAGGGTCTATCAGAGAATGGAGGCAGAGCGATCCAGGGTGGCCAAAGATCTCCGCGCCCGAGGTGCTGAGGTGGCTGAAAAGATCCGGGCCAATTCGGATCGGGAGCGCACCATAATTCTCGCAAACGCAAATAAAACCTCTGAAGAATTAAGAGGTAACGGCGATGCTACGGCAACTTCCATTTATGCAGAGGCTTTCAGTCAGGATCGAGAATTTTATCGGATGTACCGTAGTCTTAACGCCTATACAAGAACGTTCAATTCACCGGACAATCTTCTCGTTATCGAGCCGACTTCGGAGTTTTTTCGATATTTCAATACAGCGAAGCCTGATCTAGACGATTGATCCGCGCGACCGATGATCTGGCAAGAGTTGTTGGTCGGGCTTTCACTCGTCCTGGTGATCGAAGGGTTGATTCCATTCGCAAGTCCGGGGCGATATAGAAGACTGGTTGAGGTCATCAGCAACATACAAGATTCGCGGTTACGCGTTGCCGGTGGGGCCTGTATGGTTGCCGGCCTGCTGCTGCTTTATGCGGTCCATTGATGATCCGATTTAGAGAATGGATCTTTGACGGGCGTAGACATTTATAATCCGGGCCAACGACTTTATGGCTAAGAATATTGTCGTCCTGGGTATCCAGTGGGGTGATGAGGGCAAGGGTAAGATTGTTGACCTGCTGACACGCCACGTAGGTGCCGTCGTACGCTTTCAGGGCGGTCACAATGCTGGCCATACTCTGGTTGTTGATGGCCAGAAGACCATTCTGCATCTGATTCCCTCTGGAATTCTTCACTCCAACGTCAAATGTTTTATCGGCAGTGGTGTGGTGTTGTCGCCCACGGCACTGATCCAGGAAATTGGGGCGTTGCAGGGCAGCGTCCCAGATATTGAACAACGATTGCGTATCAGCCATACCTGCCCGGTCATTATGCCCTATCACATTTTGCTGGATAAACTGCGAGAAAGTGCAAAAGGAAAGAAAGCTATTGGCACCACGGGCCGCGGTATAGGTCCAGCTTACGAAGATAAAGCAGCGCGTCGCGGAATCAGGTTTGGTGATCTGCTAAATGAGGATGCTTGTAGATCTCGAATTGAGGAAGTGCTCGACTACCATAACTTCGTTCTTAAACATTTTTATCACAGTGATATCATCGATGCAGATGACTTGGTTCATGAGTCGTTAACTTTCGGCGAACAACTCGCGCCTATGGTTGGTGACGTCACTGTGGAGTTGACAGACTGTATTAATCAGGGCGAATCAATCCTGTTTGAAGGAGCCCAAGGAACCATGTTGGATATAGACCACGGTACCTACCCGTATGTGACGTCATCAAATACGACTGCGGGCGCTGCATCGACCGGTAGTGGTATAGGGCCAATGCTAATTGACGGCATCTTGGGAATCGCTAAAGCCTATACGACTCGGGTTGGTGGTGGCCCATTCCCAACTGAACTGTTCGAAGAGACAGGGGCAATTCTAGCCTCGAGAGGAAAGGAATTCGGTTCTACCACAGGAAGGCCACGTCGCTGTGGTTGGTTTGACGCTGTGATGGTGCAACGAGCATGTTTAATCAATGGGGTTTCTTCTTTATGCTTAACTAAACTTGATGTTCTGGACGGACTCGACGAGATCAAGATCTGTACAGGGTATGAAGAGGACGGTGCGCCTGTCGAGGGTTTCCCAGACATGGGCAGGTTATCTTCATGTCGTCCGATCTATGAAGTGCTGCCGGGTTGGCAGGCTGCGACAGCTGGCATTAAGACATACTCCGCTTTGCCCCAAGCAGCAAAAGATTACATCGATAGGCTCGAGAATTTAACGGATTGTTCGGTGGACCTCATTTCTACCGGTCCGGATCGGGTAGACACGATCGTACGCAAAAGTCCGTACTCTTGAGGCGTGTCTGCGGAGGTTGCACAGAAATGGTACCGAGGGCCGGACTCGAACCGGCACGAGGTTGCCCCCACCAGCACCTGAAGCTGGCGCGTCTACCAATTCCGCCACCTCGGCAAAGGATTCTTTGGTCAAAATCAGGTTCAGGCACCTTGTATTGTGAGCCCGACGGCAGGCTGCGGGCGCGAACATTACCGTCTGCTCAGTAGGTTGTCAATTAAACATCGAAGAAGTTGTTTGTGTTCAGAATCTATTTAAGAAATGTTATTCACGACAAACCGGTAGAAGGCAAGTACGGCAGTGGCTATCGCTAAATCATACGATCACGATCGGTCGCTGACCTTAAGACCTTGAGTAGCAGAGAGCGAGAAAGGGGCCGGCAACCGAGACAAACCTTGGATGTAACAAAGCACAGTTCGTACACCGAAACGGCCATCCAGGCGCATGATCTCGCGGCACAGTGGTCTCCGCAGGTTATAGCCGAAACAAAAGAACTCGCAGAACTCACGAGAGATCAGTTTCAAGGGCGGTGTCTGGATTTTACCGATCTGCCTTTTGTGACTATTGATGGAGATGACGCACGTGATTACGACGATGCCATCTGCGCTCAAAACTCCGATGATGGCTGGTTGTTGCAGATTGCTATCGCGGATGTAAGTCACTATGTGCGACCTGGAACGGTGCTCGACAAGGCGGCTAGATTACGCGGGAACTCAACCTATTTTGTCGATCGTGTTATTCCCATGCTGCCAGAGGTTCTCTCAAACGATCTTTGCTCTTTACGGCCTGACGAAGATCGACTTGCCATTATTTGCAGTATTAAGATTAACTCTTCTGGTGAGATTCTGGAATGGACTTTTGATCAGGCTTGGATCCGATCACGGTGTCGGCTGACATACACTGAAGTAGACCAGTATCTCGAAAAAAAGGAAGATCAATTTATTCGGGCTTGGGGCAAAGCTGTATGTGAGAGCTTGGATATGGCGTCGCAGGTTGTTCTGGCAAGACAGGATCGGTGTATCGGCACAGGCAGGATAGATATTAACTTTCCCGAGGCAGCAATCACCCTAGGGAATAACGGTGTGGTGGAGACTATTGGCTACCGCGAAAGTAACAGTGCGACCCGGCTCGTTGAGGAATGCATGCTCTCTGCCAATCTTTGCGCAGCGCAGACCCTTGAGAAGGCCCTGGACAGAGCTATCTATCGAGTTCACCACGCTCCTTCTTCGCAAGAGCTTATCCATCTGCGCCAAGTCCTGCAGAGATTTGGTCTTACACTGGCTGGCGGTCAGGCACCCAAAATCCTAGATTTTAACAAGACCCTTAATGCGGCCCGAGAGACACTGGGACAAGGACAATGGGTAGAAGGGCTAGTGTTACGGACGCTTAAGCAGGCGCGCTATGACTCCACGGTAGCGCCCCATTTCGCTTTGGGATTTGACTGCTATACCCACTTTACCTCACCGATACGTCGCTATCCCGATCTGGTTGTGCACCGGCTAATAAAGAATATATTGGGGTACGATCGTTCAACACACGTAAACGCTACGAATGACGAACTTGCAGACGTCGGTGTGTATTGCTCGACGGCTGAGCGTCGTTCGGAGAGTGCAGAACGGACGGTCAGCTCCTGTTATAAAGCGCAATTTATGTCGGATAAGATCGGACGGGTGTTTAAGGGATGCATCAGTGGAGTCACTGAATTTGGAGTGTTTGTCCAGTTGCTCGACCAGCCAATAGACGGGTTGGTCCATGTGTCCCAGCTCGGGGGCGACTATTACGAGTTCAATTCACAGACTATGGAACTCCTCGGCAAGCACACAGGAAGAACCTTACGATTGGGAGATGCCCTTGACGTCACACTAACAGGAACATCTCCAGAAGAAGGAAAAATTAGCTTTTCCAGCATAATGAAAAATAAATCTACATCCCGGGGAAGAATTTACCGTCGCAATAAAAAGAAACACCGTGGGAGATAGACTCTCAGGATCGGCAGGGGAGATTGCATTGACTGGTTGCGAGCGCCAAACAATCCTCGGTAGGGCGTCGTGTATCCAACAGGGGTGCTTGAACCTTGACCCCACAAAGATGGTCGATCTCATAATGGGAGTTGTATGACCACAAAGCAGTCGCCATCGCTATGAATACGACAGTCTCCACGTCATGTGGATTTCACGCGGTTCAGAATGCCCTAAACCATCCTGAGACCGTCGAGGTATTGCTGTACGACGTTGAGCGCAATGATCTTCGACTGAAGGAGCTCACTGAACAAGCCCGTCGTTCACAGATTCAAATCAGGGCATCCGGCAAAAAGGAACTCGATAAAGTGTCTGCCGGGGTCCGGCATCAAGGAGTCATAATTATTCACACAATTGACCTGGCAAAACCTTCCTTGCCGCTTGAAGAATATCTAACTCAGCTTGAAGCGGTGCCACTGTTACTGGTGCTTGATGGCGTTCAAGATCCTCAGAATCTTGGTGCTTGTCTTCGCACTGCAGCTGCTGCCGGAGTCGATGGCGTTATTCTCCCGCGCAAGAAAGGCTGTGACATCACCGCCACGGTAATACGTGTGGCTGCCGGAGGCATGAGTCATTTGTCAGTGTTTGAAGAGAGCAACTGGAATCGTGTCATGACCACTTTGAAAAACAGTGGACTGTGGATTGTGGGCACTGATGAGCGAGCCGAAAACGATATCTATAGTGCGGATCTAGTCCGGCCTGTGGCGTTGGTCTTGGGTGCGGAAGATAAAGGGATGCGCAGACTGACGCGAAAACAATGTGATCACGTCGTGCGCATACCTGCAGTGGGCGGAATCCATAGTCTTAATGTATCGGTTGCAACGGGTATCGCGCTGTTCGAAGCGTTACGCCAACGGCGTGCGCTATTGTAAAAATTCACAACCGCAAATAGAGTTTGAATCCTGCGCTTTTTCAACTCATTCTGGTTCACGAGTTTTGGGCCGATAGTCACAAAATTCTCTAATCACGCAGACAGGGCATCTTGGTGTACGGGCGATGCAGGTATAACGACCATGCAAAATCAACAAGTGATGGGCGTCCTTAAGGTAGCGTTCAGGCGTAAATTTAAGTAGCTTTTGCTCGACTTTCAGCACTGTTTTGCCGGGGCCAAGCCCGGTTCGGTTGGCAACTCGAAAAATGTGCGTGTCCACCGCAATAGTGGGTTCTCCAAATGCGGTATTCAGGACGACGTTTGCGGTTTTACGGCCGACGCCAGGGAGAGCTTCCAGTGCTTCTCTGGCTGAAGGCACCTGTCCGTTGTGGAGATCGATCAGCATGCGACAGGTTTTGATGATGTTCTGTGCTTTTGTGTTATACAAACCGATTGTTCGAATGTGGCGCTTTAGGCTGGTTAGTCCCAGGTTCAGGAAGGCCTGTGGTGTATTGGCTTTGCGGTACAGTGTGTCGGTGGCCTTGTTGACTGAAATATCAGTTGCCTGAGCAGAGAGGATTACTGCGACAAGCAACTCGAAGTTGGATCTGAAATTGAGCTCGGTAGAAGGCTTGCCGTGGGCACCGGCCAGAATTTTGAAGATTTGTTTTCTTTTGACAGGATTCATGTGAACTACTGTTTTGAATTTTCATTCAAATACAGACTGTTTCTACGAGCACGGGTGCGCTTTACGCTGCTGAGAATGTTTTTCCGCATGACGGCGTTTGTCGGTGTTGTATTGCTGCAAAAAGAATCTGCTGACAGTTGCGATCTCGAGCGTTTCATCTCGGCCCGCCTGCGGGCTCGGACGACCATACCGCTGGAATACTCAGGCCATCGACTCGGATGTTCATCATCCAAGGACATGCCAGTGATTGGTGTCATCTGAATACAGTCCATCGGGCAGGGCGCAATGCACAGTTCGCATCCTGTGCATTCGTGACCAATTATGGTGTGCATCAGTTTTGAAGCGCCGGCAATAGCATCGACGGGGCAAGCTTGTATGCAAAGTGTGCAGCCGATACACAGTGCCTCGTTGATGACAGCATAGGCTAAAGGCCCCACTGTGCCGCAATCGCGGTCTATTGGCACCAGTGGTTTGCTTGTGATTTCAGCCAGTGCACGAAGCGTGATATCGCCGCCCGGCGGGCAACGGTTTATTGGAGCAGATTCAGCACTGATAGCGTTCGCATACTCCCAGCAACCCGGGTACCCGCAACGCTGGCACTGTGTCTGGGGCAGCCATTGATCAATCGTGTGGGGATCGATCGCACCACTCATTGAAGGTTACATTCCTTGGTGCAGTAAATGGTCACTAGGCGATCAACGTACACCCATTCCAGGTTCTGCACCACTATCAGGATGGATCACAAAAATGCCAGATGCATCATCGATACCGGAAGCCGCCAGGATCATGCCTTCAGAGGTGCCAAACCGCATCTTTCTGGAGGCAAGGTTGGCGACCACCACCACGTGGCAGCCGATCAGTGTTTGGGGATTGTAGGCTTTCTTGATGCCGGCAAATACTGTGCGGGATTCACCATCGAGGTCTAGCTGTAACTCGATTAGTTTGTCAGCACCTTCGACGGATTGCGCATCGACAACTTTAGCGACGCGTAAGTCAATCTTCGAGAAATCATCAATGGTGATTTCAGGTCGGATGGGATCCTCTGAGAGATGAGATTTAGTTACGGGTGATTCGAGTTCTATAGAGTCGGCGATCATCTGTTCTACATCCTTGGGGTTAATTCGCGTTAACAGGTGCTGGTATTCTGAGATTCGATGGTTCAGCAATGGCTGAGACAGGTTCGACCATTGTCCAGGTCCGGAGACGTCGCAGCATAGGAAACTGCTTGAACGCTGCGCTAGAGAGGGAGTTGCTGGACTTAGCCAGGTGATCAGAAGTCGGAAAAGGTTTAGGCCCTGACAGCAGATGGCCTGAAGTTCTGAATCGGAACCGGATTGTTTGGCAACGATCCAGGGTTGCCGATTGTTGACGTATTGATTCGCCTCATCAGCTACGGCCATGATCTCTCGTATTGCGCGGCTGAATTCACGATTGTCGTAAGCCTGGGCTATTGAGGAGCCCGCCGCGACGGCTTTCTTGAACATGTCGGGATCATCGAGTTGATCACCGATCTCGTTACTAAATCGTTTATTTATAAATCCGGCGCATCGAGCAGCGATGTTCACAACCTTGCCGACGAGATCAGAATTGACACGCTGAATAAAATCCTCCGAGCTTAGGTCCAGATCCTCAACACGGTTATTCAGCTTGGCTGCGAAGTAGTACCGCAGATAGTCCGGATCCAGGTGACGGAGGTAGGTGTCTGCCTTTATGAAAGTGCCTCGAGACTTGGACATCTTTTTGCCATTGACGGTCAGAAAGCCGTGAACGAATACTGAAGTTGGCGTCCGAAAATTTGCGCCTTGAAGAACGGCAGGCCAGAACAAGGCATGAAAATAAAGGATGTCTTTGCCAACGAAATGATACAACTCGGTTTTAGAATCCGGTTTCCAATAGGCATCAAAATCCAAGTTGTCACGGTTGCACAATGCCTTGAAACTTGCGAGATAGCCAATAGGTGCATCCAGCCACACGTAAAAATATTTTCCAGGGTGTCCGGGAATTTCGAATCCGAAGTAGGGTTCATCTCGGGATATGTCCCAGTCCCTCAGTCCAGAATCAAACCACTCAGCCAGCTTGTTGACGACCTCGCTCTGTAGGCGTCCAGAGCCGATCCATGCCTTTAGCATCGGTTCAAAGTCTGGCAATCGAAAAAAATGATGTTCAGATTCCCGTTCCACAGGAGTGGCACCAGAGATCGCAGAGATAGGATCTTTTAGGTCAGCGGGGGAGTAGGTTGCACCGCAGGATTCACAGCTGTCACCATACTGATCCAGGCTGCCGCAGCGGGGGCATTCGCCACGGATGAACCGGTCTGGCAAGAACATGTTGGCCTCCGGGTCGTAGGCTTGCCGGATGACTCTTTTGGTAATGTAGCCGGCCTCATTGAGGCGACTGTAAATAGTTTCAGAAAAATAGCGATTTTCTTCCGAATGGGTCGTGTGATAAAAATCGAATTGAATATTAAATCCCGCGAAATCACGCTGATGCTCACTGAGGATCTCTTCAATCAACTGAACCGGCTCAATACCATCAGATCGTGCTTTGAGCATGATGGGCGTGCCGTGTGCATCATCGGCACAAACATAACGCGCATCATGTCCGATGAGCTTTTGGAAGCGAACCCAGGTATCTGTTTGAATCACCTCCAGCATATGACCAAGGTGAATTGGGCCATTCGCATACGGTAGCGCACTTGTGACTAGAATCTTTTTCGATGACATTGTCATGGATGCTGAGTTGCTTGAATATCAGAATTTTGTAATGTTCAAGAAATAGTTTGCGCAGGCTTGCGAGCGCAGTCGAATAGTCTCGTTCTAAGTCATTAAATGTATTTTAGCCGATACGAAAGGTCTGCCGGTCCTGTGTTAGCATTCGCGTACATAATTAATCGTGCAGATTCTGGTCCGATCTGATCGCTTAATCCAGCATAACTCCATCTAGGTGAGGTCGTAAATCTTTTATGAGTACAGTAGCAAAAGATACCATTGAGGACGCTCTGTCTGGGATTGTTGATCCTCATACAGGTCTCGATCTGGTGACTGGCAAGTCGGTAAATGACTGTGTGGTGGACAACCAAAACGTTTCGATTGATCTGGTTTTAGGTTATGCAGCTAAAGAGTGGCACCCGAATCTCAAGCAGCAGGTAGTCGATGTGGTCTCAAAATTGGGGAATATCCAATCTGTAGAGGTCCGGATCGATACTCAGGTAGTGGCACACGAGGTAAAAAAAGGGATCACCCCTCTTAAGGAAGTTCGTAATGTGATTGCGGTGGCATCCGGTAAGGGAGGAGTTGGCAAATCGACCGTTTCTGCTAATTTAGCGTTAGCCTTATCTGCAGAAGGGGCGAAAGTTGGTGTATTGGATGCAGATATCTACGGGCCCAGTCAACCTCGAATGCTCGGGATAAGCGGGCGCCCTGAAATTAAAGGTGATGAAAGTCTTGAGCCGATGCGAGGCTATCAACTTCAAGCAATGTCGATTGGATTTTTAATCGAAGAAGACACGCCCATGATCTGGCGTGGCCCAATGGTGACTCAGATGCTGGACCAAATGTTGCAGCAAACCCAATGGAGTGATCTCGATTATCTTATTGTTGATTTGCCACCGGGTACTGGTGACATCCAGTTGACGCTGGCACAGAAGGTGCCGGTTTCTGGCGCTGTGATAGTGACCACTCCACAGGACATTGCACTTCTTGATGCGCGAAAAGCGATAAAAATGTTTGAGAAGGTTGAAATCCCTGTTTTGGGTATAGTTGAAAATATGAGCACTCATATCTGTACGAACTGTGGCCATGAAGAACATATATTCGGCGAAGGTGGCGGCCGAAGAATGGCTGAGGAATACGGTGTTGAGCACCTTGGTGATGTCCCGCTCGATGTAAGGATCAGAGAAGATGCGGATAGTGGTCGCCCAACTATGGTTTCAGATCCAGATGGTGAATTAGCGAAGGGATATCGAACTATCGCCCGAAAGGCCGGGGGAATTTTGTCCATACGAGCCCGCAGCTATAGCGACGTTTTCCCAGCAATCGTCATTCAAAATGATTGAAACCGACTTCCGAGTCGCCTATGTCGATTAAATCTGATAGCTGGATTCGCCGAATGGCGGATGAAAGTAAAATGATCGAGCCGTTTGAGGCCGAGCAAATCTCAAGCATGGGGGGCAATCGAATCATCTCGTACGGCACTTCCAGTTATGGTTATGATATTCGTTGTTCGGACGAATTTAAGATATTCACGAATATCAATTCAGCAGTAGTCGACCCGAAGAATTTCGACGAGAGTAGTTTTGTCGATTATCAGGGCGATGTCTGTATTATTCCCCCAAATTCTTTCACATTGGCTCGGACCATTGAATATTTCAGAATACCCCGCAACGTGCTAACGATTTGCCTTGGAAAATCGACCTACGCGCGCTGTGGGATAATCGTCAATGTGACTCCGTTTGAGCCTGAATGGGAAGGTTATGTGACGCTTGAATTTTCCAATACAACGCCTTTGCCTGCCAAGATTTATGCAAATGAAGGCGTGGCACAGGTCATTTTTTTTGAAGCAGACGAACCCTGCGAAGTATCCTACAAGGATCGCCGCGGCAAATATCAGGGGCAAACCGGTGTAACGTTGCCCAAGGCCTGATCAAGAGAACAAGATATGGCAGGCAACAGTTTTGGTCAGTTGTTTCGCGTTACGACATTTGGTGAGAGCCATGGTCCGGCTCTCGGCTGTATCGTTGACGGGTGCCCGCCGGGCCTGCAGCTTAACCCTGATGATATTCAACAGGATTTGGATAGGCGTCGGCCCGGACAATCAAAACATACCACCCAACGGCGAGAGTCTGACCGTGCTGAGATCCTATCGGGTGTGTTTGACGGTGTCACCACCGGTGCACCGATAGGTATAGTGATCAAAAACGAAGATCAGCGGACGAGAGATTATGAGCGGATTCGGGAACAGTTCAGACCGGGCCATGCCGATTACACCTACTTAAGAAAGTACGGAATTCGCGATTACAGGGGCAGCGGGCGGGCGTCGGCCCGCGAAACAGTGTGCCGTGTGGCTGCAGGTGCGATTGCCCGAAAATACCTTAATCTTCACAGTGCTATTCAAATCACCGGTTACCTCCAGCAGATGGGAGACATCGTGGCCGAACAGCACGACTTCGATGAAATTTCACGCAACCCGTTTTTCTTTCCCGATGCCGGTAAGATTGGGGAACTTGAGAAACTAATTCAAGCGCTGCGTAAAGCCGGAGACTCTATTGGCGCGCGGGTCAATGTTGAGGCGACAAATATTCCTGCGGGGTTGGGTGAACCGGTATTTGACAAACTGGACGCGGAAGTTGCCAAGGCAATGATGTCTATCAATGCGGTCAAAGGGGTAGAACTCGGCGCCGGATTTGACAGTGTTATCCAGCATGGCTCGGAACACCGTGACGAGATGCGACCGGAAGGGTTCTTGAGTAATAATGCCGGCGGCATTCTCGGGGGCATTTCTAGCGGTCAGGACATCGTGGTGTCAATTGCGTTAAAACCAACATCGAGTATTCAGATTCCGGGGCGTAGTGTCGATATACAGGGTGAACCCGTTGAGGTCGTTACGACCGGGCGCCACGACCCTTGCGTGGGCATACGGGCAGTACCGATCGCTGAAGCAATGCTTGCTTTAGTGTTGATGGATCATGTGCTGCGCCACCGCAGTCTCGGAGTAGAGTCGAAAGGCCCGGAAATCCCCGCGTCAGCGGACACATCGAAAGCGGATTGAAAGAATTTACACCTGGGCCCTTCGTTTGATCGCTACATCCTGACTTCTGTCAGGGGTTTGTCAGTTTCGTCCATCGACTGCATGTCCGGATCTGATAGTAACTGCGTCACGAGTCGTCCCATGTCTTCGATGAATCGTATGGCATCGATGTCTGCACGACAGCCTTGTAAAAATTGGGCTTTCAAAGACCCTAATGCATCTAATGTGGGATACAGCGAAATCGGGTCTAGCAGATTGCCACAGCAGTTGTATTTGAAAATCAGCGTGGCGGCATTCTTGGAAAGGTCTGGATGAAGTGCCTGACTTAGGATCAACTCCTGGGGAAGTTGCGCTTCAAGATTAAGCGGCAGTGCCGCTTCTCCAAGATCGCTTTGCAATTTTTGGAACAGTGTCAGAAAGCTGGTCATTTGTCCACACTCGATTGCTGTTTGGCCGAATTAATACTTAAGGACTTGTTGTATCACCAACATGTCGGAGTTTACGCTAAATTATCGGGTGGCAATCGCAAGGGATCGACTAGGACATCTCGGTGATGTGCTACAATTTTGTGCCACAATCATTAATTGAGTTTCACCAAAAATGTCTGGAAAAACCCTATACGACAAGCTATGGGATAGTCATGTTGTGCGGGAGGAAGATGGCGGCACATCACTGATCTATATAGACCGCCATCTGATTCATGAGGTGACATCGCCACAAGCCTTCGCTGGCCTAAAAGAGTCTGGGCGATTACCACGCCGTGTCGGTGCCAATCTGGCAGTTGCTGATCACAATGTGCCGACGACTGATCGATCCAAGGGGATCAGTGATGCGGTGTCACAGCTTCAGGTTACAACCCTTGATCAGAACTGCAAGGAGTTTGGCATTACTGAATACGACATGAACGATCCGCGTCAGGGGATTGTTCATGTGATTGGCCCGGAACAAGGCGCAACACTTCCAGGAATGACGATAGTATGCGGAGATTCACATACTGCCACCCATGGCGCTTTTGGTGCGCTGTCTTTTGGTATAGGCACCTCCGAGGTTGAGCACGTACTGGCGACGCAGTGCCTTGTCTCTCGAAAAATGCGCAGTATGCGGATCACTATAGACGGGGAACTGCGGCCTGGAGTTGTTGCTAAGGACTTGATTCTCGCGATCATCGGCGAAATAGGAACATCTGGTGGCACAGGTTATGCCATTGAGTTTTCAGGTAGCGTGGTCCGTGCGTTGAGCATGGAAGCCAGAATGACTTTGTGTAATATGACGATTGAAGCAGGGGCCCGCTGTGGCATCGTCGCGGTTGACGAATCAACGATCGACTATCTCGAGAATCGCACTTACGCCCCCAAGGGCAATCAATGGATCGAAGCGCAAAAACTCTGGTCTGATTATGTTTCGGACACAGATGCGGTATTTGATCAGGAAATTAGGCTTGATGGACAGGCAATTCTACCGCAGGTCACTTGGGGTACATCGCCCGAAATGGTCATTCCGATTGACGGAATAATTCCTGATCCGCAAGGTCTATCTGACGAGTCTCGCCGAGAAGGTTGGCTACGAGCATTGGAGTACATGGATCTGGAGTCCGGGACACCGATCAGAGAGGTCAGGGTAGACAAGGTTTTTATTGGGTCTTGTACAAACGGAAGAATTGAAGATTTAAGAGCCGCTGCGCAAGTTGCTCGAGGTCATCGTGTTGCCTCAAATGTATCGCTGGCAATGGTCGTCCCGGGATCGGGGCTGGTTAAGCGCCAAGCTGAATCAGAAGGGCTGGATGCAGTTTTTACTCGGGCAGGATTCGAATGGAGAGAGCCCGGTTGTTCAATGTGTCTTGCGATGAATGCAGATCGCCTGGAGCCTGGCGAGCGTTGTGCCTCAACCTCTAACCGGAATTTTGAAGGCAGACAGGGCCAGGGCGGACGTACGCACTTGGTCTCTCCTGCGGTAGCAGCAGCTGCGGCTGTGGCAGGCCATTTTGTTGACCCTGCCGAGCTGGAGATTAAGACCTGATGGAAGCTTTTAAAACCGTGAAAGGCGTTGTCCTGCCCATCGATCGCTCAAATGTTGATACTGATGCGATTATTCCGAAACAATATCTGAAGTCGGTAGCCCGCTCGGGTTTCGGTGCAAACCTATTTGATGAATGGAGGTATCTGGATTATGGTGAGCCTGGGCAAGAACACAGTAATCGGCCAATAAATCCGAATTTTATACTGAATGAAAAACGTTATACTGGTGCTGAGGTTTTGCTGGCTCGCAGTAATTTCGGCTGTGGATCATCTCGCGAACACGCGGTATGGGCACTTCATGATTACGGGGTCAAGGTGATTATCGCATCAAGCTTTGCCGATATCTTTTTCAACAATTGTTTTAAGAACGCTCTGCTGCCCCTCGTGTTACCAGAAGATGTTATTGATGTTTTGTTTGACTCGATCAAAGATGAACCTGGCTATATGCTCGAGGTTGACCTGGAGTCTCAGAATATTATCACCCCAGATGGTACGCAACATTCATTTGATATAGAGCGTTTTAGGAAATACTGTCTGGTTAATGGTTTCGATGACATCGATTTGACTCTACAGCATAAAAAAGATATCTCGGAGTTTGAGGCGTCCCATAAGCAGAGGATGCCCTGGTTGTTTGAGGACATTTCCTAAGATGGCGTTGTGTGGTTCGTCTGGATTCGACTTGGTTAGGTTGCCATTCATCAGTCTTCGGAGAGTGGACTCTTTTGACCAATAGCATAAATGTTGCGGTCGTCGGAGCCACTGGGGCAGTTGGCGAGGCAATGATCAGTATTCTCGAACAACGCAGCTTTCCAGTTGGCAAGTTGTTCCCGCTTGCAAGTGAGCGGTCAGCAGGCAGTACGATCAACTTTAAGGGAAAATCAATCCGGGTAACAAGGCTGGATGAATTTGATTTTTCCACAATCGAGGTTGGTTTTTTTTCAGCAGGCGGAAGTGTCTCTGCCATCTTCGCGCCGAAGGCTGTGTCGTCTGGCTGCGTAGTCGTTGACAACACTTCTTGTTTTCGCAACGATCCAGAAATTCCTCTCGTCGTACCAGAAGTCAACGCGCACGCAATAGACGGGCACGATGGTATTATTTCCAATCCAAACTGTTCGACCATTCAGATGGTTGTTGCCTTAAAGCCGATTTATGATGCTGTGGGCATCTCCCGGATCAACATAGCGACCTATCAAGCTGTTTCAGGTGCGGGTAAAAGAGCCATTGCCGAACTGGGGCAACAATCAATCGAGCTGCTAAGCGGTAAGCCGGTCAGCCCAACTATTATGCCAAAGCAGATTGCCTTCAACGTGTTGCCCCATATCGATGAGTTTCAGGAAAACGGTTATACGCGAGAAGAAATGAAAATGATCTGGGAGACTCAAAAAATACTCGATGATGATACCATTTGCATAAACCCAACCTGCGTGCGTGTGCCAGTGTTTTATGGCCACTCCGAGGCTTTGCATATCGAAACGCGCGAAAAGATTACTGCCAAAGCGGTTCGAGATTTGCTCCAAGCTGCACCGGGTGTTGTCGTCGTTGATAAATGTGAGCCGGGGGGGTACCCAACCCCCGTTTCGGATGCAGTTGATCGCGACGGTGTGTATGTGGGTAGGATTCGGGAAGACATTTCGTGCGCCCAGGGTATCAATATGTGGGTTGTATCGGACAATATTCGGAAAGGCGCCGCACTTAATAGCGTGCAGATAGCCGAGCATCTATTTAAGAGTGCTTAATGTCTATGTCAATTAGCGTTAGAAAAACGTGTCGAACTATTCACCGAGAAGCCGAGTTTTAGTAAATTGATCAGAACGCTACATAAACGACCAGTTATTTGGATTGTATTATCGGCTTGCATTTGGCTGGTGACATCCAATGCCCAGGCTATCGGCTTGGGCCGCATAGTCGTGAATTCTGCGTTGAATCAACCACTTGACGCGGAGATATCGATAGCTTCCATTGAAAGCAATGTGCTTGAGAGTCTGGAAATCAGGTTGGCAACTGATTCTGACTTTCGACGTGCCAATATCTCAATTGAACCGGTCGTCAAGTTGCTGCAATTTAATGTGATCAATGGTGAAACCGGTCCCTGGATCCATCTGACAACAGATAGCCCCGTTCGCACGCCGTTTCTACATTTTCTAGCCGCCATAGAGTGGTCGGGCGGTAAGATTATTCGCGAATATATCGCCTTGCTTGACCCACCGGGTTACGACACTGTAGCTGGCCAGTCAATCGCGTTACCTAGTACGACTGATCAGCGGGTAATCCAGCCAGGTGATACTTACGAACCCGTCAGAAGTGGTGAGACGCTGATGGGTATTGCTACAAGTATTGATGTCGACAAAAGCGTGACCATATATCAGAGAATGTTCGCGTTGATGCATATCAATCCTGAAGCGTTTATTCGTGGCAACATGAATCTGATCCGAGAAGGCGCTACGTTGATTATTCCTTCTGTTGACATGATGGCGGGCATTTCAAGAATTTTGGCTAGAGAGGAATATACTCGTCAGCTATCGGACTGGATTGACTATCACCAGGGCATTGCACAGGGCAGGTCGCAGTCTGGTGAAAGGCTCTGGGTATCATTGATACCGGGGGATGAAAAGGTCGTTGTGAAAGAGGTAGAAAAAATAGTCGTCAAGGAAGTGCCGGTTGAAAAGGTCGTTGTGAAAGAGGTTGAAAAATTAGTCGTCAAGGAAGTGCCAATTGACACGATAAAGGCAAGCCAGGACACCAAGCGCGAAAGCGCTGATGCAACTACAACCACCACGACCGGGGAGTATGTTCTCAGAATTGTTCAACCAGATTCGAGCATCCCATCCGTAGCACAGAGCAAAGACTCCGATGTGGTGCCGGTGCCAGCTGATCAGCCGTCTATCGATCCTGAGTTTGAGAAAGTGAAGTACCGCCTAACGCTGACCGAGGAAAACTTGGCGTCGACGGAGCTCGAGAATGAGAAACTGTTACGCCAAATCGCATTGTTAGCCGAACAGATCGACAAGTCGGCCAGGCTGATTGCTTTGCAAGATGAAGCGCTCGCATTGGCACAGCAACAGGCAACACTGCGAGCTCAGGAAGCTGCAGTAGCGTCTCGAGCTCAGTCAACGGATACAGCCACTCAAGGTTCACAGGCTTCGGTAGACCAGACAGCAGGTAACGGCGATCAGACAATCGTAGCGGCCGCTTCGAGCGCAGCTGACGATGGTTCACAGACATCAATCGATCGGACTAGCGTAGCGGCCACTTCAGACGCTGGAAGCGGTGGCTCGCAGAGCCCGTCAGATCAAAATACGAGTACCAACAGTGGAATAGATGTGAAGGTCGCATCTCAGCAGGGCAGCGACTCTTCAGAGAAGGCTGTGGTGACCTCTTCAAGTACACCCGAAGGCGAGGAAACCAAGGAACCAGGCAACCTGACTTCCGCAACAGAGAAGCAATCCGGACAGCAAAAAACCTCCGGCATCACAACAACTGCTGTATCGGTAGACTCAGATGATCGTAGATCTGCGGAGTCGCTGACAGATGTAATTCGCAACCTGTCCACGATTGACGGATTCAAAAAGCTTTACCAAGAGAACGAGCAGCTTGTTCTAATGTTAAGCGCAGCAATCATGCTGATTCTATTGCTGCTGCTACTGGTTCTGCGGAGAAAACGTTTGTCCAGTCCAGATGATACGCCGTCTGGGATGATGCCGGTTGTGGTGCCGGCGGCCAGTCGTGAGCGAGATATAGGAAATTCTGCCCAACAGGCTACTGGTGCGGAGCCACGGGATGACTCCAACGCCCGCTCTGAAGAATCGGAAATATCAGAAAAATCGGATCACGCGTCGACTGATGTCGGTAAGGCGACCGATCCGATTTCTGAGGCGGACATTTACCTCACCTACGGTCACCATGATCAGGCTGAGCGCATGCTAGCGTCCGCGATTCTTCGCGAACCAACCAGAACTGATTTCAAGCTGAAGTTGCTCGAGGTCTACCAGGCGCAAGAGGACTTGGAAAAGTTTGAACAGATGGCCGTCCAGTTGTCTACATCTTTGCCAGTGGATTCCTCTGAATGGGTATCAGTCGCTCAAATGGGTCGCGCCCTGTCTTCGAACAATTCACTTTTTACAGCAATACCTCTCAGTCGTCGTGAAGCAGACAATGAAGTAGCCAGTGACGGCAATACTTGGACTGAGGAAATCGGGATTGATCTTGAACTTGAGGAGCCAGGGGTAGAATTGGTAACCCCTACGATCAGTTCACCGCCAGACGTGCAACCGGATGAAACCAGGCGATCATCGTCGACTGATTTGGAATTGTCAGAGGATCCGGTCAAACATCCCGTAGAGAAAACAGTCTACGATCCAGAATTCTCTGATGCGGATAATTCGACCGAAGATCCCGATAACGCCGATAGTATGGATGTTGGGACTCGCCTTGATCTTGCCCGGGCCTATATTGAAATGGGGGACAACAGTGCCGCCAAGAATATGCTCAACGAAGTGGTACAACACGGCGATGCGGATCAGCGGGCAAGTGCTCAGGCGATGCTGGTGACTCTAGACAATAAATAATCTACAAATTCGCGGTAGATGATCTGATTAGGTTCGTACTGTACCGCTAGCCAGATCCTGCACAAACTCGATAACGTTATCACACAGTTCTGCCGTCGGTTGCCCACTGTCATCTAGATTGGCCCTAATTGTATCGACCAATGCCGAACCTACGACCGCAGCATCCGCAAACTCGTTGATAGTGTGAACCTGTTCTGATGACTTTATTCCAAACCCTACTGCAAGTGGTAGATCGGTCATCTCTCGTAGTTGAGTGATCGCCTTTTTGACAGTTTCAGGATCAGCAGAGCGTGTACCGGTTATACCGGTTATCGACACATAATAGACAAAACCACTGGTATTCTGTAGAACAGATATGAGGCGTTTATGGTCTGTGGTAGGCGTCACCAAGCGAATCCAGTGAAGGCCAGCCGTTAGGGCGGGATGGCAAAGCTCTTCATCTTCTTCAGGAGGCAGGTCTACAATAATAAGTCCGTCGACACCCGACGAATAGGCATCATTCACAAACTTCTGACTACCATACTGATAAATAGGGTTGAAGTAGCCCATCAGAATAATGGGTGTCTGGGAGTCTTCTTGCCGAAAATCCCTGACCATCCCAAGAGTGCCTTTTAAGGTCGCGCCTGACTTCAAAGCGCGCTGGCTTGCTGCTTGTATAGCTGGTCCATCAGCCATGGGGTCTGAAAAAGGCATGCCCAGTTCGATAATGTCCGCACCGGCTGCGGGCAGCCGGCTCAGAAGATCTCTGGATATGGATGGAGTTGGATCCCCGGCCGTTAAAAATGTAATGAGTCCACCACGGGAGTCACTGGCGATCTGGGCGAATTTTCGAGTCAGTCTGGTCTCTACTCCGATGCCGCTCACAGTTCCACTCCCAATGCGCGGGCGATAGTGAAAACATCTTTGTCTCCGCGGCCGCACATATTCATGACTATCAGGATGTCTTTATCAAGTGTAGGCGCAATCTTGGCAACGTGTGCCAGTGCGTGGGCAGGTTCAAGAGCAGGGATAATACCTTCTGTCCGGCAACATAATTGAAATGCATCCAATGCTTCGCTGTCAGTTACCGATACATATTCGACCCGACCTACATCATTTAGCCATGAGTGCTCAGGGCCGATTCCAGGATAGTCTAGCCCGGCAGAAATAGAGTGTGCATCGATAATCTGTCCGTCGGAATCTTGGAGCAGATACGTTCGGTTACCATGCAGAATGCCAGGCAGTCCGCCAGTCAGCGAAGCAGCATGTTTACCTGAATCAACGCCAAGACCCGCTGCTTCCACGCCTATGATCCTTAAATTGTCGTCAAGAAAGGGGTGGAACAGGCCCATAGCGTTTGAACCACCGCCAATACAAGCAACCAATACATCCGGAAATCGGTTTTCCGCCTTGAGAATTTGTTCCTTCACCTCGCGGCCTATCACACTTTGGAAGTCCCGAACCATGGCCGGGTAGGGATGTGGACCTGCAACAGTGCCGATGATATAGAAGGTGTCTTCCACGTTAGCGACCCAGTCTCGAAGTGCTTCATTCATTGCGTCTTTGAGAGTCGCTGTTCCGCTCTCCACCGGGATTACCTCGGCTCCCAGTAATTTCATTCTGAAAACGTTGGGTGCCTGGCGTTCTATGTCTGTTGATCCCATGTAGACGACACAGGGTAGATCGAAAAGAGCACAAACTGTAGCGGTTGCAACGCCATGTTGTCCTGCGCCTGTTTCCGCGATAATGCGTTTTTTCCCCATTCGACGAGCAAGCAGAATCTGACCTAGTGTGTTGTTAATCTTGTGGGCACCAGTATGATTCAGCTCGTCACGCTTGAAATAAATACGCGCACCACCGAGTTCCTGAGTCAGGCTTTCGGCGAAGTAAAGCGGGCTTGGGCGACCGATGTAATGCTCTGCAAAAAAGTCGAAATCTGACTGAAAGCTTGGGTCAATCTGGGCCTGGTTGTAGGCTTCCTCAACCTCAAGAATCAGTGGCATGAGTGTTTCCGCCACGAAACGACCGCCAAACATTCCGAAATGACCGGTTTCGTCCGGACCACTACGATAAGATTCTGGCTTTGCGCTATTTGTTGGCATGTGTGAGTTATAGTGTGTAGCTGGAATGCGAGCTATGATCTATTGTACCAGCGTCTGCTAAGGCGGCTGTAATCAACCTTCGGTCAAGTCGAATCAGATAGCACGACCGACTCACAATTTGTAAGGCTGCTATTTAGTCCTGCGTACAGTGTTTTATCTCTAATAATTAATTTCAACGTAACCGGGTGTTCTAGCGACAGGGTGCAAGATGATTTCGAATGGTACTTCTCGATTGGCAATGTGTCTTGAATACGATGGTAGTAATTATCATGGCTGGCAGATACAAAAAGGGGTAGTAACGGTGCAGGAGACGTTGGAAGAGGCAGTGTCCAGCGTTGCGGATGAACAGATTCAGGTGATTACGGCAGGCCGGACAGATGCAGGAGTGCATGCGACGGGGCAGATTGTTCACTACGATACTCGGTCCAATCGGTCGGGCCAAGCATGGCTGCGGGGTACCAACTCTAATTTGCCGGAGTCCGTTGTTGTGTCGTGGGTGTTACCGGTGCCGGCTACTTTTCATGCACGGTATTCTGCACTCACCCGGTCCTATCGCTATGTCTTACTGAATAGACTGGTGCGTCCGACCTACCTGTCCCGGCGAGTTTCCTGGGACTACAGACCACTTGATGTAAATAAGATGAAGGTAGCGGCGAAACCTTTGCTTGGTGAACACGACTTTAACGCATATCGGGCGGTATCATGCCAATCAAATACATCGACCCGAATTATCCACGAACTTGAAATCAATCAGAAAGAAAGCTGGATTTGGTTCGACATAAAAGCGAATGGGTTTCTTAAGCACATGGTTCGGAACATAGTCGGGGTCCTTGTAGCTGTTGGTGCAGGTGAATCCGAGCCCAACTGGTCTAGCGAAGTGCTGGAGACACGTGATCGAACGATGGGCGGTGTAACAGCCACACCCGATGGACTGTATCTGTGCAGTGTTTCCTACTCGGCCGGGTATAACCTGCCCCCAGCACCGCCGCCATGCAGGTTCTGGTAACATCAACTTGGAACCTGTTGATGTGGTTCATCGGTTGCAGGTTACGCTAACTAATAAATTGTCTTGCGAACTCGTATAAAAATTTGTGGAATTACCCGGGTTGAGGATGCTACGACCGCGGTCTCTTTTGGTGTCGATGCAGTCGGCCTTATTTTCTACGGTCCAAGCCCTCGCGCAGTTAGCATAGAGCAGGCTGCGGACATTGCTGACAGTTTACCAGCGCTAGTTCATGTCGTTGGTGTGTTTGTGGATCCGAATGAAAAAGAAATTGATACGGTACTGAGTAAAGTAAGCCTTACTTTACTCCAGTTTCATGGCAGTGAGGCGGCTGAATTTTGTAACGGCTTTGGAGTGCCATACATCAAAACATTGAGGATGTCGGATGATGCCGACCCTGAAATCTATGCACGGTCCTATCCGCAGGCATGCGCGCTTCTGTTGGATACTTATGAATCAGAAAGATACGGCGGCACAGGTTCGGTATTTCCGTGGGAACGAGCCAAACAATGCCGTAGTAGCCCCGTGATTATTGCCGGAGGTATAGACGCGAGTAATGTTTCTGCCGCGCTTTCGAAGTCCGGGGCGTATGCAGTTGATGTTTCGAGTGGAGTGGAAACTTTACCCGGTCAGAAGGACACAAAGAAGATTCAATCACTTATTTGTGCGGTTAGAGATCATGATCAGATGCAAAAAGATAAAGACGGGGCAGACTGACCATGAGCTGGTTTGAGAGGTTAATTCCACCTAAGATCAAGGTCCGAAGTGCACTAAATAAGCGCAGTGTCCCAGAGGGGTTGTGGCACAAATGTGGAGCGTGCAGTGCTGTGTTGTATGGCACTGAACTTGAAAGGACCAGTCAGGTTTGTCCAAAGTGTGGGCATCATATGCGACTGAGCGCCCGTGAGCGCTTGCGGACATTATTTGACGAGGCTGAGTTCACTGAACTGGCAACGAGTCTGCAATCCTCTGATCCGTTAAGGTTTAAGGATTCTAAAAGGTATAAGGAAAGGCTTAGCGATGCCCAGAAGGAGAGTCGGGAGTCCGAAGCAGTAATCTGTGCTCACGGCAGAGTTGCTGGGTCAGAACTGGTCGCGGTCGCATTCGAATTCAAGTACATGGGAGGATCGATGGGATCAGTGGTCGGCGAGCGATTCGTTAGAGCCGTCGATCATGCTCTGCAAACACAGACGCCTCTGGTTTGTTTTATTGCCAGTGGAGGTGCCCGAATGCAAGAGTCAATTTTGTCGTTGATGCAAATGGCAAAAACAACTGCTGCACTGAACAAGTTACACGAAGCTGGCTTGCCTTACATTTCAGTTCTTACAGACCCGACAATGGGTGGTGTGTCAGCTAGTATTGCCATGCTGGGTGACGTTATCATCGCCGAACCCAAAGCACTGGTTGGGTTTGCAGGGGCTCGGGTGATTGAACAGACTGTTCGTGAGACTTTACCGGAAGGCTTCCAGCGTGCTGAGTTCCTGCTTGAGCACGGTGCCATTGATATGATCGTAACAAGAGATCAAATGTGTTCGGTTATCACCGGCTTATTGAAATTATTAGCACCTAGTTCCGGACGTAGCATAGAGGGGGAGCTGGTGTTTTAGTTCTAGAGAGTGTCTTTTCTCACTTTTATTCAGACTGAAATAGAAACCACCTTCAACAACTGAGTTGCCCGCGCCTTTATCACCTCTGTCACTGGATCAGTGGCTCGAATATATTCAGTCAGTTCATTTTCGATCGATGGATCTTGCCCTGGATCGTGTACGACGTGTTCTTCATCGGATGAGGCTCCGACTGCCATGTAAAGTGATAACGTTTGCTGGTACGAATGGTAAGGGTTCAACAGTCAGATTTGTTGAGTCGATTTACGTGTCGGCAGGTTATAGAGTCGGTGCTTATACTTCTCCTCATCTAGTTGCCTATGGAGAAAGGATTCAGGTCAACCAATGCCTCGCTGGAGACGATGAGTTAGTGGCGGCGTTCAGTGCAGTGGATCAGGCCCGGCAAGGGATCCCCTTGACATATTTTGAGTTTGGGACCTTAGCGGCGCTCTATATTTTTTCGAGCAAGAAGCTAGATGTAGTTCTGCTAGAAGTCGGATTGGGAGGCCGACTAGACGCTGTTAACGCGATTACTTCTAACCTCAGTTGTATTACCCCCGTATCACTTGACCACGAGACCTGGCTTGGACGCTCGTGTGAGCATATAGGGTTTGAGAAAGCCGGCGTTCTTCGTTTCGGCGGTAAAGCGGTGCTCAATGATCATAACGTGCCAACTTCGATCGTCGATAGGGCGGTTCGGTTGAAATGTAAGATAAAAAGGATCGGTATAGATTACAGTTATACGGTATCGGACGGTCTCTTGGATTGGAACCCCGATCCGTCGCGATGGGGTGCGGCAAGGGCATATTCTGACCTGCAGGTCCCGGGGTCGGGAGACGATGCTGTTCTACACAACGCTGCAGGGGCGGTTGCAATCGTTGAGTCGATGAACGCAGATCTACTTGTCCATAAAAATGCAGTTCGCAAGGGTTTAGCAAACACAGAATTGTTTGGTCGCGTCCAGGTGTTGCAGGGTGGAATCGAACGACTATTTGATGTCGCTCACAACCCGGCTGCTATAGCCAATCTGGCCTCATTTATTGATAAGCGTCATCCTGTGAGGCGTAACCTCGCTGTATTTTCTATGCTGAAAGACAAAGACCTGGCTGAAGTCGTTCGTCTTATGGGTTCTAGAATTGCCAGTTGGCACCTGACCCAACTGGATGGTTCTCGGGCAGCCCCACTACAGGGCTTGGCTGATGTTGTGTCTGACCATTCGAATTCGGAAATAAAGACGTGGCCTAATCCTTTACATGCCTACAAAATGGCTATGCAGCTGGCCCGCCCTGGCGACAGGGTAGTTGTTTTTGGATCGTTTTATCTTGTGGGTGCTATACTCAAATCAGTTTTAGAAGACCCTCTTCAGGCGTGAATGCCACAGCCCAACGATTATTCGTTTGATTTAAAGCATCGACTTGTTGGCGCAACAGTTTTAATCGTCGCTGCGGTAATCGTTCTTCCCTTAGTCTTAACAGGTCAAAAACAAGGCCATCGCCATGCATTAATCGGCAACGGTGGCACGTCGGTACCAATTCAGAAGACGTTTATCTCGCGGATAGAGGTAGACAATCCTGATGTCTCTGCAGAGACCGTTAAAGACAAACCTGAACCAAGTAAAGAGGCCGATACACAAGAGTCTGCTAAGGATGTAAAAAATCAGGAAAATAACGATAATCGACTAGTGGCAGATACGGTTGGATCTCCTTCCGGCTGGGTAGTTCGCGTGGGAGTGTTCCAACTACCTGAAAATGCGGAGAAAAGGCAGTCTCTGCTTGACGAAAATGGATTTAACGTCAACTTAGAAGAAACCAAACTGGATGGTAAGACAGCGATCAGGGTGTTTCTGGGACCGTTTTCAAGCGAGGAAGAGGCTGAACGCATGAAAGCACAAGCTGTCATGGTGACAAACGATAAAGCTTTTGTTGCGCGCTATCCGTAGATGCAGACCCGATTAAGAGCTAATCCACAAGGGATATTTTGGTGTTAGGCTTGGTAAATCTCGATCAAATCATCTGGGTTGATGCTGTCGTAATTGCAGCCCTAGTCCTATCGTTTGGGTTCGGTATTGTCCGCGGGATTGTGCGTGAAGTCCTTTCCTTGAGTTCTTGGATTGCCTCAATATGGTTAGCCTATCTGTATGGGGACAATCTAGCCATTATGATCGTGCCCTGGATTGAGTCTGAACGACTTAGTGGATTGATCGGTTACGTGCTGGTTTTTGTGGCAGTCCTAGTTCTGCTTTCGATGGTTGGGGCTCTGCTATTTAAGATTTTCCGGGTAGCTGAACATTCTGGTACTGATCGGTTCTTGGGAGGATTGTTTGGTTGTCTACGGGGTGTCGTGATAGTTACAGTATTGTTATTTATGGCGGAGTGGACGCCAGCAACCGGCCAGGCGTGGTTCAGAGATTCCCAGATCGTGCCATACTTCGAGGCTCCGCTCACTTGGTTCAAATCCAAGGTAGTGGATCAGTTGAATTTAGACTCCTTCCAGCAAGGTGGCGCAAAGAAGAACAGTAGTTGAACCAATAGGAAACAGGGTAACTAACCGTGTGTGGTGTGGTAGGCATAGTCAGTCAATCGCCAGTCAATTACGCGATCTATGAGGCACTCACTGTGGTGCAGCATCGAGGTCAGGATGCCGCGGGCATGGTGACTTGTGACGATCTACGTGTCCATCTGCGTAAGGACGGTGGTTTGGTCAGGGATGTATTTCAGTCCCGTCACATGGCACAGTTGGTCGGTAATGTTGGCATAGGCCATGTGCGATATCCAACCGCAGGTAGTGATTCTAAAGCTGAAGCACAGCCGTTGTATGTGAATTCACCATATGGCATTGCGCTTGGCCACAACGGGAATTTGACTAACGCTGCCGAACTGAGTGAAGAGCTATTTCGGGAAGATCTGAGACAGTTGAACACCAATTCAGATTCCGAGGTTTTGTTGAACGTATTTGCACATGAACTTCGCGAGTCGATCGGTACTAGTCGACTTCAACTGGAGCCTGACGATATTTTTAGGGCAGTGGGCCGTGTGTATGAACGTTGTCATGGCGCCTACGCGGTGGTTGCCATGATAGTAGGGTATGGACTCGTTGCTTTTCGAGATGCCCATGGTATTCGCCCACTGATTCTTGGTGAGAAACCTGGTGTTGACCATAAATCTGTGCTGATAGCGTCAGAAAGCGTTGCTTTAGATGTTCTGGGCTACAGCAGTCTCGGTGATGTCGGAGCAGGAGAAGCAGTTTTCGTGGACCTTAAAGGCAATATTCACAGGAAGTTATGTTCTAAACGGTCGAGCCTTTCGCCTTGCATATTCGAGTACGTGTACCTGGCTCGCCCGGATTCAATTATTGACGATGTTGCTGTCTACAAGAGTCGCTTGAGAATGGGTGAAAAACTCGGTCACCGGCTTTTGGAGATTTGGCCAGACCACGATATAGAAACGGTGATACCCGTGCCTGATACCAGCAGAACATGTGCTTTGCAGTTGGCAAATGTTATTGGCGTTAAGTACCGCGAGGGGTTTATAAAAAATCGTTACATTGGGCGGACATTTATCATGCCGGGTCAGGCTGAACGACGTCGATCTGTAAAGCAGAAACTTAATGCGATTGATCTCGAGTTTCGAGGTAAGAATGTGTTGCTGGTTGATGACTCGATTGTCAGAGGGACGACCTCACACCAGATTATTCAGATGGCACGTGAAGCCGGAGCGCGGAATGTCTACTTTGCATCCGCTGCACCGCCGGTTAAGTACCCCAATGTATACGGTATTGATATGCCGGTGGCGGGAGAGTTGGTCGCAAATAATCGCACTACAGACGAGGTCTGTCAGCAGATAGGGGCAGATTGGCTGATCTATCAGCAACTGGAAGATCTAGTTGATGCAGTCCGAGAGGGGAATCCGTTGATAGAAAATTTTGATTCTTCCTGCTTCGATGGTAATTATGTCACTGGAGATGTGACATGGGATTACCTGGCCGCACTGGAAAAGCAGAGAAACGATGGGACAAGAAGCAGTAAACGAAATGAACTCGATTCTACTGAGCCAAGCGTAATTCACTGAGTAAGGACAAGCTCCTCACGCTGATCGCCGTAGTAGAGCGTGATCAAATTATCGTTTAACACGGCCGCACTGGGTGCGTTTGCCCAATCACCGAGGACTACACGGTAAGCAGTATCCCTGTCGTTCAACTCAATCCTGTGTATGCCCGGGCGGTGTGTGTGTCCATGAATCATCACGCGGGCACTGGTCTGATTGAATTCATCTACGACTGCAGACTGATTTACATCCATTATATTTAGGGGTTTTGTCGACTTTCCATATTCACTGCGGTATCGGACAGTTTGGGCGAGCTTGTCTCGCTCCTGAATGGGTTTCCGCAGAAAGTTGAGCTGCCAGTCTTGAGCTCGGACCGATTTACGAAAAGCCTGATGCTCAATATCATCAGTGCAAAGACTGTCTCCATGGAGTAGCAGCGCTTTACAGCCTCGAGTCTCAAGTAAGAACGGTTCCTTGATTAAAGCACACCCGGTGCGTTTGCTGAACTCAGGGCCGAGTAGAAAATCTCGATTACCGTGAAGGACCGAGATCGCCATGCCGGTACTCGAAGTATCTTTCAGAATCCGCTCGTAATCAGATTGCCCAAGGTGCTCTGATGCGTCGTCACCCAGCCAGTACTCAAATAAGTCACCCAAGATAAACAACTGTTGAATTCCCAATAGCGCTAAGTCACTGAGGTAGTCGCTAAAGCGATCTCCCAAGGCCGTTTGGTCCGGCGTCAGATGGAGGTCAGAGATAAAAGCGATACTCAACTCAGGAGCAATCCATTAAATATAATTTATGAAGCCACGATCAGTAGGCAGTCTCACCTGCATTGATGATTCCGTCAAATTTCGTTTGCCCGGATGGCACGTATTGTCTTTGCAAACTGCAGTCGGAGAGACTCTCTCTTCTGTTGACTTGGAAATGAGTGCAACGTATTCAAGTCCCAGATTGGGAAACTGGACTGGTTAAGCATGGAATCGTTTTGCGTTCGAGCGTCTATTAATAGCACAGAATCAATTTACAGAGACTTAAACATAAAGCTATACTTTAAGGTTTACGGGAATTGGCTTGAATAATAGTTCGAAAGTTTGTTTCGACAGGCAGCTAAAAGAGGTGAGCAAGTGATACTGAGTGGTGCGGAAATTGTCGTCCAGAGTCTCAAGGATGAGGGAGTTGAATTTGTGTTTGGCTATCCGGGTGGTGCAGCTTTGCACATCTACGACGCGTTCTACAAACAAGAAGATGTACAGCACATACTTGTTCGTCATGAGCAGGGTGCAACCCATGCGGCTGATGGATATGCCCGGGCGACTGGCAAGCCAGGTGTCGTACTGGTTACGTCAGGTCCGGGTGTGACTAACGCGGTAACCGGTATTGCGACAGCCCACATGGACTCCATTCCGATGGTTGTACTGACCGGCCAGGTTCCAACCGCGCTAATTGGAGATGATGCATTTCAGGAGGTCGACACGGTTGGAATTACGCGCCCGTGTGTCAAACACAATTTCCTCGTCAGCAGAGTGGAGGACCTCGCGCAAGTGATAAAAAAAGCCTTTTTTATTGCTAGCACTGGAAGACCAGGGCCGGTAGTTGTCGACATTCCTAAAGATATTACTGCCCATAGTACTGAATACGAATATCCCACCAGTGTTGAGATGCGTTCCTATGCCCCAGTCTCGAGAGGTCATCCTAAACAGATTAGCCGGGCTGCTGATCTATTGTTGGGTGCCGATAAACCCATAATTTATAGCGGCGGCGGAATTATCCAAGGTGGTGCTGCCGATGAACTGACTCAACTTGTCAGGGAACTTGAATTTCCCTGTACTAACACCCTCATGGGCTTAGGTGGGTTTCCGTACAACGATCCGCTGTTCCTCGGGATGCTGGGTATGCATGGCACCTACGAAGCCAATATGGCAATGTATGACTGTGATGTCATGCTGGCGGTAGGAGTTCGATTCGACGACCGGGTAACCGGAGACCTGGCCAAGTTTTCGCCTAATTCGACAATTATCCATGTGGATGTTGATCCATCTTCTATCGGAAAGAACGTCAGTGTGGAAGTGCCAATAGTGGGTGAAGCCGCGCCAGTGCTCCGTGAAATGCTGAGTATTGTGAAAGCCAGAAAGGCTGATGGGGCAGTGCCTGACATCGGACAGTGGTGGGACAGAATCGAGAAGTGGCGAGCACTCAAATCATTCGAATATGACCGAGACTCTGCGAAGATAAAGCCTCAATATGTAATTGAGACGTTACATGAGATCACCAACGGCAATGCTTTTGTTACTTCCGATGTGGGTCAACATCAGATGTGGGCTGCACAACATTACGGATTTAGCGCAAGCCGGCGTTGGATTAATTCTGGTGGACTCGGCACTATGGGGTTTGGCCTGCCAGCTGCGATGGGCGTGCAACTGGCACATCCCAATGAGCAGGTTGCCTGTATCACGGGTGAGGCGAGTATTATGATGTGCATCCAGGAACTGTCTACCTGTAAGCAATACGATTTGCCTGTGAAGGTAATTAATCTGAATAATCGGTATATGGGCATGGTGAGACAGTGGCAGGAGTTTTTTTACGATGGGCGTTACTCTCATTCGTACATGGACGCATTACCTGATTTTGTTACTCTTGCTGAAAGTTTCGGTCATGTAGGAGTTCGGATTGAAAGCCCAGCTGATGTTAAAGGTGCGCTGGAAGAAGCTTTTGCCCAAGAGAACCGGCTGGTGTTTATGGATTTCATAACGGACCAGTCAGAGAATGTCTATCCAATGATAGCTGCGGGGGGGGGACACAATGAAATGCACCTTAAACCTTCTGAGACGGATGACGTTCCGCTCGAACGGGAATTGGCCTAGCTGAATGAGAAGAATAATTTCCTTGCTTGTGGAAAATGAGGCTGGGGCGCTATCTAGAGTAGCAGGCCTCTTTTCAGCCCGTGGTTACAATATCGAATCTTTGACTGTTGCGCCCACTGAAGATGAAAGCCTTTCCCGAATGACCATAGTCACCCAGGGGTCTGATGCCATTATCGAACAAATTACTAAGCAGTTGAATAAGCTTATAGATGTCGTTCGATTGGTTGATCTAACCGAAGGTCGTCATATTGAGCGCGAGTTGATGCTGATAAAGGTTATCGCGGAACGAGAGGAACGCGAAGAGGTTAAACGACTTGCTGATATATTTCGCGGTCGAATCATCGACGTGACTAATAGCACTTATACCATCGAGTTGACAGGTCCAGGTGGAAAACTCGATGCATTTATTGAAGCGCTACAGGGAGTGGAAGTGGTCGAAGCAGTCCGCTCGGGAGTATCCGGTATATCACGTGGAGATCGAGCGTTGCGCTAGTAGGTTTTACTACACATTCTGATCTCATCAAATCTACTGATTACTTATTCAGAATAAGGAGTACATTTTTATGAAAGTCTTATATGACAACGACGCTGATCAAGGTGTCATCCAAGGGCGAAGGGTCGCGGTGATTGGCTATGGCTCTCAGGGACATGCCCACGCCAATAATCTCCGCGATAGCGGTGTCGATGTTGTTGTTGGATTGCGAAAAGAATCCTCATCCTGGGGTAAAGCTGAAAATGCCGGACTAGCCGTAGCTACGGTGCCTGATGCGGTAAGTGGAGCAGACGTTGTTATGATGCTGGTGCCTGATGAATTACAACCAGACCTATTTAAATCCGAAATTGTTCCCAATCTAAAATCTGGAGCAGCACTGGCATTTGCCCACGGGTTTTCTGTTCATTTCGGCTTCATAGAACCAAGCGAAGAGGTGGATGTCATCATGATCGCGCCTAAAGGCCCAGGTCACCTAGTTCGGTCGACTTATGTGGAGGGTGGTGGCGTACCGTGTCTGATAGCTATCAAACAGGATGCGACGAACATTGCCAGAGATATAGCGTTGTCATACGCTTGTGCGATCGGAGGTGGTCGCGCAGGCGTTATCGAAACGACATTCAAGGAAGAGACAGAAACAGATCTGTTTGGTGAACAGACGGTACTCTGTGGTGGGATTACTTCTCTAATTCAGGCTGGATATGAGACGCTGGTCGAAGCGGGTTATGCTCCAGAGATGGCGTACTTCGAATGCCTTCACGAAACGAAGCTGATTGTCGACCTGATTTATGAGGGTGGAATTGCAAATATGCGTTACTCAATATCGAACACGGCAGAATATGGTGACGTGACGCGTGGGTCGCGAGTGGTCAATGATGAAACCAAAGCAGAGATGAAACGTATACTTTCCGAGATTCAGTCTGGCAAGTTTGCCAACGAGTGGATGGCTGAAAGCCGATCAGGAGGCGAACGGTTCAAGAAGCTTAGAGCTGATGCTCAAACCCATCCGATAGAAGATGTTGGAGCACGATTAAGGTCAATGATGCCTTGGATTCAGAAGGGTAAGCTTGTTGACAAGGATGTAAATTAGAATAGGAACATCATGTTCAGCGGCAGATGATTTTTTCTTGAAGGCCTAGTTAATTATGATCGCCCGAGAGGGGTGGACGCGTATAGCCATATTTGCGTTGTTGGCTTTTGGGGTGCAGGTTTTCGCAGGCACAATTTGGGCGCTACCGTTGTGGTTATTGCTACTGCTGGTGATACAGTTTTTCAGGGACCCTGATCGCGAAATACCGCAGCAGCCTGGAGCAATCGTCTCACCAGCTCATGGGCGCGTTGTTGCAATCGAAAATGTCGTAGACCCCTACGTAGAACGCCGCGCACTCAAGATTAGTATCTTTATGAACATATTTTCTGTTCATTCTAATCGAACTCCGGTAGAGGGCGTTGTTGTTAAGAAGTGGTATGAAAAGGGTCAATTCTTGAATGCTTCACTGGATAAGGCGTCTGAATTAAATGAAAGATCCGCTGTGCATTTTCGTACCAAGGATGGATGGGATGTCACCAGTGTTCAGATTGCTGGTCTAGTTGCCAGGCGTATCCTTTGTTATCTCAAAAACGGCCAGGAAGTAGAACGGGGCGAACGCTACGGTTTCATCCGTTTTGGCTCACGAGTCGATCTATATCTACCCGAGGATACTCACGTGGTTGCGCAACTCGGTCGCTGGGTATTGTCTGGAACTGACATAATCGGTTTTCTGCCTGTCTCTGAGCGCTAGTTATGACAACGGGGAAAAGAATCCACAAGCTCGAACGAGCCGATAGAGGTCGCAAGGGCATCTATATACTGCCGAACCTGTTTACGACCGCGAGTCTTTTTTCAGCATTTTACGGGATCGTACAAGCCACAAACGGCTTCTATGAACATGCTGCCATCGCCATAATCGTAGCCGCCGTGCTTGATAGCCTTGATGGTCGGGTCGCGCGGATGACCAACACGGTAAGTGATTTTGGCAAAGAGTACGATAGTCTTGTTGATCTTGTTGCGTTTGGACTTGCTCCGGCTCTGGTTCTCTATGAGTGGGGATTGAAGGATTTTGGAAAACTAGGATGGTTAACTGCATTTATCTACGCGGCTACCACGGCTCTGAGACTCGCCCGTTTTAATACCCAGGACACAAAAGACAACAAATATTTTCGAGGGTTACCATGTCCCGCTGCGGCTGTGCTGGTAGCGACTGCCCTTTGGGCAGTGGAGAGTTATGGTTTGACGGGTACCTGGACAGTTGTGACGGCGCTGCTGGCGATGATTGCTCTGTCTGCAGCAATGGTGAGCTCTTTCCACTATAGGAGTTTTAAAGATCTTGATTTGAAAAATCGAGTGCCATTCATGACACTTCTCGCCCTCGTGCTGGTTATTGTGCTAATTTCTTTTGATCCACCGGTTGTCCTTTTGCTGTTGTCGGCTGGTTTTGCACTATCCGGTCCATTCTTCTGGCTATTTGGAAAAAAACCAAAATCCTCCGATCTTGCTGATGAGAGTGACATTGAGGATGAGGATGAGGATGAGGATGAGGATGAGGTAACAGAAATCCGAACGGTAGCCAGCGGGGTTGATAAATAATGATTCGTCGTTATACTGCCGATTGAATGAACAAGGTTATATAAAGTGTACTCAAACACCTGCAGTTTTTGTCTTGCTAACAAACCTCGAACAGAGTTGTCACGCTCTTTTTGGTTGGGTCTAGCGGTTTGTGATCTTCTGCTGCGCTGTTAGGCGCATCATACCCCCCTCCAACTAAAACTTAACCAGACCAACTGTTTCACATCGTTGCAAAACGATGCCACGCGCCGATTACTGCGGTGCGCTCGATGGGCGCCAGTGTGGTATTCCGGTAAATTAGCAGAAGCGAGGTGCACGATGACTAATAAATTAATTGTTTTTGATACAACTTTGAGAGATGGTGAGCAGAGTCCCGGCGCATCAATGACGGCGGATGAAAAAATGAGACTGGCTCGGCAACTAGAACGATTAAGAGTAGACGTTATAGAAGCCGGATTTCCAGCTGCCAGTCCCGGAGACTTTGAAGCGGTTCAACGAATCGCAGAGCAGGTGAGAGAAACCACGATTTGTGGTCTTGCCCGGGCAAATGCTCGTGATGTCGGCTTAGCCGCAGATGCAGTTAAGCCAGCTGAGTCTCCGAGAATACACACCTTTATTGCTACCTCTCCTATTCATATGCGGGAGAAGCTGAGAATGTCCCCTGACCAGGTATTGGAACAGGCGGTTTTGTCGGTCAAACAAGCTAAAAATAGTACCGGAGATGTGGAGTTCTCACCTGAAGATGCGGGTCGCTCAGATGAGGATTTCTTATGTCAAATACTTGAAGCAGTTATTGACGCTGGTGCGACGACGATTAACATACCAGACACTGTAGGCTATACGATGCCAAGCCAGTTTGGAGAGTTGATAGCGAATCTGATGGAGCGGATACCGAACTCGGATAAAGCAATATTTTCAGTCCATTGTCACAACGATTTAGGGATGGCTGTCGCTAATTCGTTAGCCGCAGTAATGAAAGGCGCCCGCCAAGTTGAGTGCACTGTCAATGGACTCGGTGAGCGAGCAGGCAATGCCTCACTTGAAGAGATAGTGATGGCAGTCAGGACAAGGCAGGACTTTTTCGACTGTGATACCAACGTAGACTCGACACAGATAGTTCCAACGAGTCGGCTAGTTTCGACAATTACCGGATTTCCTGTTCAACCCAATAAAGCAATTGTGGGTGCCAATGCTTTTGCGCATGAGGCCGGCATTCATCAAGATGGTGTTCTAAAAAATCGAGAAACTTACGAAATAATGCGAGCGGAAGATGTCGGCTGGTCCGCCAACAAACTTGTGCTCGGTAAGCATTCGGGTCGTACAGCGTTTACAAAACGTCTTGTCGCTTTGGGGATAGAATTTGAATCTAAAACAGATCGAGATGAGGCTTTTGTAAGATTTAAGACATTGGCTGATAAGAAACACGAGATATTTGATGAAGATCTTATAGCATTGGTCAGTGAGAGTGATTCGGAACAGGTGAATGAAAAGCTTCAATTGGTGTCGTTGAGCGCTTCTTCGATAACCGGCGAGATACCGAAAGCTGTCGTTACGCTAAGTATTGATGGTACTGAAAAAACGGCCTCAGCGACGGGCGACGGGGCTGTAGACGCCTCATACAAAGCTGTGGAAGCTATTGCTCCTTCAGAGAGTAAGCTGCTCTTGTATTCTGTGAATAACATTACGACTGGTACAGATGCGCAAGGCGAGGTGAGTGTGCGTCTGGAAAAAGATGGCAGAATCGTCAATGGCAGTGGAGCAGATACCGATATCGTGATAGCCTCGGTAAAGGCTTACGTGAACGCGTTAAACAGGCTCAACCAGAGGCAGTTTTCCGTCCATCCACAGTTGAGTGATACCGTATAGACGGTCCAACAGCTCTTGGCAATCCACCATAGATCGCAGCACTTACGAGAGATCGGGATTGTCCGGTGGCAAAGGAGAGAGTCAAGCACATCATCAGTTAGGGCAGATGGTGGCAGTATCGAACTGAAGGCACTATCGGATAAGGTTCAGCGGTGTCAGGCATGCAGCCTTCATCTGCATCGACAGAACACGGTCTTCGGTCATGGCCCCGTAGAAGCGGACTGGTTGTTTGTGGGCGAGGCGCCTGGTTCGGAAGAGGATAAACAAGGCTTACCGTTCGTGGGCCGTGCGGGTCAGTTGTTAAATTCAATATTGTTTAGCATCGGATTAGCGCGGGACGAGGTCTATATCACCAATGTGCTCAAGTGCAGGCCACCGGGTAACAGAGATCCGATGGGAGAAGAAGTGATTCAGTGTGAACACTACCTGCACGATCAGATCGACCACATCAAACCACAGATTATCGTCGCGATGGGTCGCTTTGCAGCCCAAGCACTACTGAAGTCCACAGCATCGATAGCGGAATTGCGTGGCCAACGACATGAATACTCAGATTTAAAGATTCCTTTGATAGTCACTTATCACCCGGCGTATCTACTCCGCTCACTGTTGGAGAAAAAAAAGGTGTGGAAAGATTTACAGTTCGCACATTCTCTGGTCGATGGATCTGAAAATGAGCGGTCAGTATGACCTAGGGATAGTGCGGCCTATGGCCCATTCAGATATTTCTCAAGTTGTGGAGATAGAACGAAAAGCCACATTTCACCCATTGACCCTGAACGCATTCTCCGAATCTCTTAAAGCGGGACATAAATGTTGGATTATTGATTCCGATGATCTAGTCAACGCTTACTTGTTCAGTCAATTTACACTGAAGAATCGCATATCTTGAATTTGGCTGCAAAGAGCACTCAACAGGGTCAAGGCGTCGGTCGTGATCTTGCCCAAAAAGTATGCATTGATGTCGCTAAGAACGAAGTGATGAATATTCTGTTGGAGGTTCGCCCAAATAATTTGATAGCGTGAGAATTGTACGAGTCGGAAGGCTTTCTGGTTTTTGGCCGCAGAAATAACTACTATCGTTCTTGCGACCGAGCAGAGGATGCATTCGTTATGGAATGGGTTCTAGAGCCTGCGTCCGGGATGATGAAGTAACCTTCACTGGTTATCGCTGTAGAGCGACTGACAGAGTCATGATGGGTAAACTCCGATTGTTAGCCAATCTGTTATGAGTTATCGGATAATTTAGGGTAGTAGTCTATGGTCAACTGGTTTAATACCGAGCTTGGAAGCTGTTTTACAAACGAAGCATGTGCCCATGTTCCTAGTTTAATTCCCTATGGGTATCATGGAGTGGCATTGCAGATCGGGGCGACAGAACAGGATTTGCTGGCCAATATCGACTGTGGTCAACGAATTTATGTTGCTCCGGGACACGGTAAACTAAATGGAACCCAAGTTTGTTCTGACTGGGACGCGTTGCCTTTTGAACGTAGGTCTATGGATCTTGTTGTCCTGTTCCACGCGTTAGATTTCGGGAAAGACCCCGGCGGAGTATTAAGAGAAGTCAGCGAAATCTTAGCACCCGAAGGGCATTTGGTTGTACTGGGGCTTAATCCCTTTGGGATCTGGGGTGTCTGCCGGTTGCTTAAATTTCATAAAAGCTCAATGCCGTGGACAGCAAACTACTTTCCATTGACGAGAGTTCAGGACTGGATAAACTTGTTGGGGTTTGTAACGGTAGGTGGGACAATGTATTTCTATCGGCCACCTATCAATAATGAATCTATATTGCGTCGGCTACAATTTATGGAGTTGGCCGGTCGACGATGGTGGCCGGCGCTTTCTGGTGCTTATATTCTTGTAGCTAAGAACAAAGCCCTTAACATTCATACAAAACATGTGAAGACCGTGTTAAGAGGTATCCGGCAACGACACCGACTCCAAACGTTAACGCGAAAATCCTGACTACGACGTTCAATTAGGAAAACCGATAGAAAGCAATGACTGAGCGATGGGTAATCTATACAGATGGAGCCTGTCGTGGCAATCCGGGACCCGGAGGTTGGGGTGCGGTTCTGTATCAAGGTGGAGAGATGAATGAACTCAGTGGTGCTGTGTCAAATACAACTAACAATCGGATGGAATTGGTCGCTCCGGTAGAAGCACTTGATGCACTTCCGGACTCCAGTCTTGTGTCACTCTATACCGACTCGCAGTACGTCAAGAATGGTATAACTGTGTGGATATCAAACTGGAAGCGAAACGGCTGGAAAACATCGAACGGCAAACAGGTAAAAAATCAGGATCTGTGGCAGGCCCTAGACCAATCGACCCGGCGCCATGTTGTCGAGTGGTATTGGGTAAAAGGCCATTCTGGCGATGCTGGAAACGAAAGAGCTGATGAGTTAGCCAATCAAGCGATCGAACAAATGTTTGCTTAGATAGCCTGAGATCGGGTAACCATAATAACGATATGAGACAAGTTATTTTAGATACTGAAACGACTGGGTTAGATTGGAAACTAGGCCATCGTCTCATCGAGATAGGCTGTATCGAGGTATCAGATCGTCGAATTACAGAACATATTTTTCATAGTTACGTCAATCCGGACAGGCGAGTCGACCCGGAAGCCCAAGAAGTGCATGGACTCACCACAGAATTTCTGTTGGACAAGCCAAGATTCCCAGAAGTCCTAGAAGAATTTCTGTTGTTTATTGAAGGCTGTGAACTGGTCATCCACAATGCATCATTTGATGTTGGATTTTTAGACAATGAGATTAGATTAATTGATTCGGCACGTCGGAAAATTGGGGACTATTGCCAGGTTGTAGACAGTTTGGCACTGGCGCGACAACTGCATCCCGGCCAGCGAAACAGTCTCGATGCTTTAGCCAAACGCTATCAGGTCGATACCAGTCAGAGAACCTATCATGGAGGCCTACTGGATGCGAGGATTTTGGCAGAGGTCTATCTCGCAATGACCGGTGGGCAGGCAGACCTCTCTTTTGATGTAAGTGACCCACAGAAGAAGTTCAGAGGGAGTAATCGGGGTGTCGATCGGGATTCTGCACGAGACCCCAGTGACAGAACTAGCTTTTCAGACGACAGATTGATAGTCATTTCTGCCAGTGCGGATGAGAATTTAGAACATAAAAAATGGCTCGACAGACTAGGTGATAATTGTGTCTGGAAATCTGATGTGGAATCTTGATTGAAGCGTGTTGAGATCCAATTCGCACTGAACAATTCTTGATATTGTGGGTAGGTGAGCCTCAAATCCTTAGGCGGTTATTGTTTCACGTAATAATTAGGGAGGAGAAGAAAATGGATGACAACCGAATATACCCGGTCGCTTTGCGCAATGCAGAAGAAGCCTACATTGATGAGGCCCGCTACCAGGAGATGTATCGCCGGTCAATCGAAAATCCCGAAGAATTTTGGTCGGAGCAGGCGGAGAAATACCTGACTTATACCAAGAAATGGGATCAGGTAATGAGTTATGACTACGTCACTGGAGCAATTGCATGGTTTAGTGGTGCAAAACTCAATGCAACGGTTAATTGTATTGATCGTCATCTTGAGGCTCGAGGTGATCAGATTGCGATCATCTGGGAGGGCGATGATCCATCTGAACAGAAGCATATTTCCTACAAAGAGTTACATGAAAGTGTTTGCCGATTTGCCAATCTTTTGAAATCACGCGGAGTGGGAAAAGGGGACCGGGTATCTATCTACATGCCGATGATTCCTGAGGCTGCAGTCGCTATGCTGGGATGTGCCCGGATCGGGGCTGTCCACTCCGTGGTGTTTGGCGGCTTTTCTCCAGATTCGTTAAGAGATCGTATCCTGGACTCAGATTGCCGTGTTGTTGTAACAGCAGACGAGGGGCCCCGTGGGGGACGACCAGTCCCACTTAAAGCAAACGTTGAGACAGCGCTTGCAGAATGCCCAGATGTGCATACCACAATCGTTGTACGAAGGACGGGTGCTGAAGTCCCTGGTGACGCAAAACGAGATATCTGGTATCACGAAGGTATGGCAAGTGTATCGCCAGATTGTGAGCCTGAAGAGATGGATGCAGAGGATCCCCTGTTTATTCTCTATACGTCAGGTTCTACCGGAAAGCCTAAGGGCGTGTTACACACGACCGCGGGTTATCAACTCTATGCAGCGATGACTCACCAACTGGTATTTGATTATAAAGACGGTGAGGTCTATTGGTGTACGGCTGACGTAGGTTGGATCACAGGTCACTCATATATTGTTTATGGCCCTTTGGCTAACGGTGCAACTACGTTGATGTTTGAGGGAGTGCCAACCTATCCCGACGGGAGTCGCTTCTGGAATGTTGTGGATAAACATGCTGTCAACATTTTCTACACAGCACCAACGGCTATTCGGGCGCTGATGAGTCTAGGGGATGGTCCCGTGCTAAGTGCTGATCGTACTAGCCTTCGTATATTGGGTACTGTAGGTGAGCCGATCAACCCAGAAGCCTGGGAATGGTATTACCGAGTTGTGGGGGGGCAACAGTGCCCTATTGTAGACACATGGTGGCAGACAGAGACCGGCGGTATTCTAATCACACCGCTGGTTGGAGCGACGCCACTGAAGCCAGGGTCGGCTACCAGACCATTTTTTGGAATCCAGCCAGCGCTTCTGGATGATGAAGGGAATGAAGTTGATGGTGCGGGTGTGGGTAATTTGGTTATCAGGAGTTCATGGCCAGGGCAGATGCGAACCGTGTACGGTGACCACGAACGCTTCGTATCTACTTACTTTGCCAAGTACCCTGGATATTATATGACTGGAGATGGTGCACGCAGAGATGAGGACGGTTATTACTGGATTACAGGTCGAGTTGATGATGTTATTAACGTTTCAGGCCATCGAATGGGAACCGCTGAGGTTGAAAGCGCTCTGGTATTGCATGACCTGGTCGCGGAGGCAGCTGTTGTTGGATATCCGCACGAGATCAAAGGACAGGGGATCTACGGTTATGTCACATTGATGGTGGGTAGTGATCCCAATGACGAGCTTAAGCGAGATCTCGTTAATCTTGTGCGCAAAGAAATAGGCCCATTTGCAGCGCCCGATATAATCCAATGGGCACCCGGCTTGCCGAAAACCCGCTCGGGAAAAATTATGCGTCGAATTTTGAGAAAGATAGCCGCCAGTGAGATTGATGACTTGGGAGATACATCGACCCTGGCGGATCCTAGCGTCGTAGACGACTTGGTGGCTAACCGACCGAACCGCTAGCCTATCAGTTGTTCTCGAAGAGAAAGGCGGTTAAAATCCGCTGCCCTTGATGACCTCCGATTAACTCCTTGCTTCACTGCGAAAAGTAGGAAGCTCGACCCATAGGGAGAAACTTATGCGCCATTACGAGATAGTATTTCTCGTCCATCCTGATCAAAGTGAGCAGGTTCCTGCAATGACCGAACGCTATAAGGCCTTTATAGAGAACGCGGGCGGTCAGTTACACAGACTGGAAGACTGGGGCAGGCGTCAATTAGCCTATCCTATTGAGAAGGTTCACAAAGCCCATTACGTGTTGATGAACGTGGAGTGTGATCAACCAACGCTCGATGAAATGAACGACTTGTTTAAATTCAACGATGCAGTTATTAGGAATCTAGTTATCAAAATGAAAACTGCAGTAACCGAACCATCATTCTTGGTGCAAAGTGGGGAAAGTAATAATGTTGTATCCGAACCTGAGAGGCTTAGTAATGAGCCCGTAGAAGCAGCGGATGCTAATGAGAATTCGGGTGCTGATAAGGAAGGGGAGAGTGAGGCAGTGGATGAGCCGTCGTTGGAGGAATCAGCGTCAGTGGATGAGCCGTTTGCAAGAATCAGCGTCAGTGGACAAAGATTCTATTACTTCTTCAGATTCTGAAGCTGAGGTACCTCAGACATGAGAAACAACCGCCGTCGTAAATTCTGTCGTTTTACTGCTTTGGGTGTAACCAAGATTGACTATAAAGACCTGGATACTCTTAAATCTTATATTAGTGAGACGGGAAAAATAATTCCCAGTAGAAATACGGGAACGAAACCGCGCTATCAGCGCCAACTGGCGACTTCGGTTAAAAGAGCACGCTTCCTGGCTTTACTTCCGTATAGTGACCAGCATTAGTATCGTTTTAGACCCAGTGTTTTGGAGAAATTGAGAGATGGAAATCATACTGCTGGAAAATATACAAAACCTTGGAGAGTTAGGAGACGTTGTACGAGTGCGATCCGGTTATGCCCGTAATTATCTTGTGCCACAAGGCAAGGCGGCATGGGCGACTGATGATGCAAAGACGCGGGTTGAAGAACGCCGCAAAGAGCTTGCAAAGCTAGATAGTGAAAGAATGGATGCGGCAAAGGCTAAGGTCGACTTATTGCCGGAATCTGTGACTGTTGCCCGTAGAGCTGGCGAAGAGGGTAGACTGTTTGGCTCTGTATCTGCGATAGATATTGCGGAATTATTACAAAACGCGGAATTGGCTATCCAGCGTTCTGAAATCGATATGCCTAATGGATCAATTAAAGAATTAGGAGAACACGAAATTCAGATAATACTTCACTCACAGGTTAGGCAATCGCTGAAGGTTGTGGTGACTGCGGAACAGGTAGAAGATAGCGAGGGCGTTCAGGAAGAAATAATATCCTGAGCTGCTTATGTTATTTGCCTCATGAGCCGGACAAAATGTCCGGCTTTTTCGTGTATTCTTGTCTAGTCAAATACTGTAACCGAATAGTGACAGCCGTCCACTGATTTGTTGTAAAGTTATCCGAATGTAATGCATTGAATTTTGAACGTTTCCAATGTCAGAGACCCAGGCAATAATCTCAACCCGACGCGAATACCCTGTACCGCCACAAGCGCTTGAAGCTGAGCAGTCGGTTCTGGGTTGCCTGCTTTTGGATTCCAGGCGATGGGATGATGTGGTAGAAGTTGTTTTAGAAGAGGACTTCTATACCAAGGCGCATCGAGAGATATTTGCGGCTATAAAAGCGCTTCATGCTGCGGATCAACCGGTAGACGTCGTCACAACATCAGAGTGGCTAGGTAATTGCGGTATGCTCGATAAGGTCGGTGGCCTTCCTTATCTGGGAGAACTGGCTAAGAATACACCGGGGACGGTTAACGTCATAGCTTATGCTGCGATAGTCCGAGAAAGGTCGGTATTACGACGTTTAATCAATGTTTCTACACAGATTTCAGAAAAAGCTTACAACCCTGAAGGTTCCAATGTAGAAGAATTATTGGGGTACGCGGAAAAGCTGGTGTTCGATATAGCTGAAACCGACAAGCGCCAGAAGGGCGGATTCGTGCCGGTGCAGAATCTCCTGACAGAAGCACTGGATAGAATCGAGGAGCTTTATGAATCCGGACAATCTATTACAGGCGTACCGACGGGGTTCGGCGACCTGGATAACATGACATCAGGCCTTCAACCTTCCGATCTTGTGGTTATTGCTGGTCGACCATCGATGGGTAAAACCAGTCTTGCAATGAACATAGTTGAGAATGCCGCAATCGGGAGCAAACTACCTGTTGCGGTATTCAGCATGGAAATGCCTGGCCAGCAACTTGCCATGCGAATGCTTGCATCTTTGGGCAGAATTAATGCACATCACGTCAGGACAGGGAAACTCTCCAAGGACGACTGGCCTCGTCTGACCTCAGCTGTGGAATTGCTTGATACTGCTCCGATATTTATTGATGATACTCCCGCACTTACGCCGGTTGAACTAAGGTCTCGCGTTCGCAGGCTATCACGGGATCATGGGCGACTCGGTATGATCGTAGTTGACTATCTGCAGTTGATGCAGTCCGGTGACAACAGCGAAAATAGAGCCGTTGAAGTATCCAATATTACCAGGGCGCTGAAGATTATCGCCAAGGAGATGTCTGCACCCGTGGTCGTGCTTTCACAGTTAAATCGGAGTCTGGAACAAAGACCTAACAAAAGGCCTGTAATGTCTGATCTTAGAGAATCTGGCGCGATAGAGCAGGATGCTGACGTTATATTTTTTATTTATAGAGATGAGATCTACAATGAAGATACTCAGGATCGTGGTACAGCCGAAATCATCATAGGAAAGCAAAGAAACGGCCCTACGGGGACCATTCGCCTGACATTTTTGGGTGAGTACACTCGGTTTGAGAACTATGTTTCTGAATTTTCAGAGCCTTTGTATTAACCTGCGGGGAATCTTGTTAGACCTAAGTGCTGGATCGAAGCAAGAACTAGATAGCCACCATAAATTGAATCTTTTCAATTGAGCCTATAGGGAAATATTGGAGTAATGCCAGCGAAAGGAAAGATTACTTATATCTGTAGCTCGTGTGGCGCCAAGCACCCGAAATGGACCGGCCAGTGTAATGACTGCGGAATATGGAATTCCTTGTCAGAAACAAAGATTGTCCATTCAGCCAAATCTATTCATAACGTTGACCAGGCAGACAGTGTTCCAATAGATCTATCCAGTATCCAAGTGGCACAGATTGCCCGAATGTCGACGGGTTCCAGCGAGTTCGATCGGGTCCTCGGCGGTGGGTTCGTAGAGGGAGCAGTAACGCTACTTGGAGGCGAACCAGGAATAGGAAAGAGCACTTTAGCCCTCCAATGTGCTGGCAGTCTTTCGGTTGCCGATTCGGTTCTTTACACCACGGGGGAAGAGTCTCTGCAACAACTTGCCCTAAGGGCAAGTCGTACAAAGATAGAGAGCTCAAACATCAAGATCATAGCAACTTCGGAACTCGAAACGGTTTTGCATGTTGCTAAGTCGACAGGTGCGAAGTTTGTAGTGATTGACTCGATTCAAACCTTGTTTTCCACAGAACAGGAATCTGCGCCAGGCAGTATCAGTCAAGTCCGAGCTTGTGCAGATCGGTTGGTGAGGTTTGCCAAGTCGACAAGTACCGCAATTCTTATGATAGGACATATAACAAAAGATGGTGTGCTTGCTGGCCCTAAATTGCTTGAGCATATAGTCGACACTGTCTTGTACTTTGAAGGAGATGCGGACAGTCGGCTACGACTGGTTAGGGCTTTCAAAAACAGATTCGGCGCCGTAAATGAGGTAGGCGTATTTGTAATGACTGATTCAGGCCTAAGGGGTGTAGAGAATCCATCATCCATGCTTCTATCTTCGGATAACACGGATAAACCTGGGAGTGTCGTCCTGGTCGCACAGGAGGGCACGCGACCGTTGTTGGTTGAGCTCCAAGCGTTGGTCGACGATACTGTGCTTGCAACGCCTCGCAGACTTTCCATAGGTCTTGACGGTGGCCGAATTAGCATGTTGTTGGCAGTGTTAAGCAGACATGCTGGTGTTACCCTGGGCAACAGGGATGTCTATGTTAACGTTGCGGGGGGAATAAAATTATCAGAAACAGCCACAGATGTTGCTATAGCTTTAGCGGTTTTGTCTAGTTATTTTAACAAACCGTTACCAGCCGGCACAGTATGTTTTGGCGAAATAGGATTGTCTGGTGAGGTCAGACCAGTTCAACGAGGCCAAGAGCGACTTAAGGAAGCAAAAAAACTCGGATTCAGAAAAGCCATAATTCCACAAGCAAACCAAGCGACTCATGGTCCAGAGAAACTAGAGGTTGTTCCAATAAAGAATGTCGGTGAGTTGTTGGAACTCCTGCATTGACTTAGATATCGCGTAGCAGCTCATTAATCTCGACTTTCGAGCGCGTTTTCTCATCTACCCTCTTGACGATTACAGCACAATACAGACTGTGTGATCCGTCTTTTGCTGGCATTGTTCCAGATACCACAACAGAACCTGTGGGGATTCTTCCATAGCTAACGTTACCATTTGCACGATCCAAAATCTTGGTGCTCTGGCCAATATATACGCCCATTGAGACTACGGAACCTTCTTCAACGATTACGCCTTCAACGATTTCGCTCCGAGCACCAATAAAGCAATTGTCTTCAATTATTGTAGGGGATGCTTGAAGAGGTTCAAGGACCCCGCCGATACCCACACCTCCCGACAGGTGGACGTTTCTCCCGATTTGCGCACAAGAGCCAACCGTTGCCCACGTATCAACCATTGTCCCCTCGCCTACGTAGGCTCCAATATTGACATAGCTCGGCATGAGAATGACATTGGGTGCGAGATAAGCACCATGGCGAACCATAGCTGGCGGCACAACACGGTATCCACCAGTTTGAAATTGACTATCGTCGTAGCTATCGAACTTGCCGGCAACCTTGTCATAGTACTTGGTGTCTCCAGATTCCAATACTCTATTTCTGCCAAGTATGAATGACAACAATACCGCTTTCTTGAGCCACTCATTGACCACCCATCCGGTAGCCGTTGGTTCAGCGACTCTGGCATCACCGTTATCTAGGAGTTCAAGTGCAGATTGGATTGCTTGGATTAATTCGACACTGGCTGAAGAACGAGTCAAGGACTCGCGATTCTCGTATGCCGCAACAATAATTTCTTTAATATTATTCATAATATGGGTTGTTTAAGGGAAATCAAGGCGCTAGGAAGGCAATGCGGCGCAAACGGTTTCTGCGATTTTCTTTCTTTCTTTCGGGTCGTTTATCGGTTGGCCGTCACGGTCCGTAATATAAAAAATATCTTCCACTCTTTCACCGAAGGTGCTGATTTTAGCGCTCACCAGATGTGTTTTACACTTAATAAATGCCCTCGCAACTTGATGGAGTAATCCAGGTCGGTCTTGGGCAGTCACCACCATAATAGTTTTAATTTGATCTTTTAGCTTGGGAAATGTCACTTTTGTCTCTATAGGGAAATGCAGCAGGGAGCGAGAAAGCCGAGTTCTCTGGGGGTCTTTTCCAGGCATTGGATCCATTATCTGCGCCCTTAAAGACTGTTTTGTAGAATTTAAGCCGCTTTTTGTCGGTTTGTTAGGGCTAACATTCAACACAACAAATATCATCACAACTAGGCCAGAACAGGTACGATGCACCCGAGCATCGACAATATTTAGATTTTCTCGATCAAAACCCGCAGTCACATTAGACAATAAAAGCTCCGAGTCAGGTGCACAGACAAATACCTCAGTAGTACCGGATTCACTATTATTTATCGTATCTACAAGTGGCAGGGATGCTACGGAGGCTGATGACAGAAGGCGTGTGTGCCAGGCAATCGCTGCTGGTGGATTTCGAACAAAATACTCGTCTTCCATTACCGACCATACGCTTTCTGCCGTCTCTTGTTTGATTGAGGCATCCTTCAGATAAGTTAGCGACTCGTTTTTTAGGTCCTCTATTCTTTCTGATAGTAATATCGGGGATCCAACGTCGCGACGAAGGGCCTGTGTCGTTAGATTATATAGGTCACTTAGAAGCTTCGCCTTCCAGTCGTTCCATACATGAGGGCTGGTGCCCCGTATATCAGCAACCGTAAGCAGATAAAGATTGTCCAAGTGTTCCTGATCACCAACCAGGCGCGCAAAGTCATCTATTACACCAACATCTGAGGTATCTTCACGCTGAGCTATCCACGACATTGTGAGATGGTGACGGACCAGCCATGAAACAAAATGACAGTCATAATCACTCATGCTGTGTTTTCTGCAAAATTGATAAACCTCGGATTCGCCGAGTTTGGAGTGATCGCCACCTTGTCCTTTTGAAATATCGTGAAACAGTGCAGCTATAAAAAGACGATGTCGCTTGAAAATAGTACGCATTAACTTACTCTCTGCCGGATACTCGGCATCGTGTTCGGACAACTCAAGTCGCCGGAGGTTTCTTACAACAAAGAGAAGATGTGCGTCGACTGTATAGACATGAAAAAGATCATGTTGCATCTGGCCTATGATTCGACCGAATTGGGGTATGTAAGCGCCTAGGATACCGTATGCATTCATTTGTCGGAGTGCTCGTGTCTGTCCGAGAGGAGCTTTCAGAACTTCCATAAATAGACTTCTACATCGAAGGTCTTGGCGGAATCCAGCATCTATTCGGAAAAGGTTCTCACGAATTGACCGGATAGTATCTACGCCAATGCCTTTGAGATCCGGGTGCTGTTGTAAAAGTAAGAAAACTTCCAGGAGAGCAAAAGGCGATGTTTGAAATACATTGGAATTGCGTATTTCAATACGCTCATTCTTCATACAAAAACGCCGATTTAGGTTGGCAGGTTTGTTTTGTCGCCCCTTTGTTTTGGGCTTCGTAACTGCTTGTAGTTGCTGCAGTACAGTCGTGTTGAGTAGTCGAATTTCCCCCGCTGTTCGGTAATACCGTTTCATGAATTTTTCGACAGCTAGCGTTGTTGTGTCTTTATAACCAAATTGCTGGGCGATCTCGCGTTGGTAATCGAAAAGAAGTCGATCCTCAGCCCGATTTGATGCGAAGTGCAATGCATTGCGAATCTTCCACAGAAAGTTCCTCCCTCTGATCAATTCCCGATATTCGTGCTCAGTTAGATAATTGTAGGAAATAAGGTAACGGAGTCCCTGCTGACCAAGTACCCGATGAGCAACCCAGCCAATGGTCTGAAGATCTCTTAATCCACCCGGTCCTTCTTTGATTTGTGGCTCTAAGTTATAGGCAGTGTCATCGTAGCGTAGGTGGCGGGCTGACTGCTCTTCGATCTTGGCGTCTAGGTACTTTGCAGCTGGCCACATCAAGTCGATACCGGTTCGTAATTTGAGCTGACTCAGTAATTCAGCATTGCCAGCAAGCACCCTTGATTCCAACAAGTTGGTCATTACAGTCACATCACTACGTGACTGAGCGGTACAGTCTCGAAGTGTACGAACGCTATGACCGATCGTAAGTCCGACATCCCAGAGCGTTCGAATCAGCAATTCAGTGTTTTGTCGCTGCGCTTTAGTGGGTGCTTTTTGAAAGAGCACCAGTAAATCTATGTCCGATCCTGGATGAAGTTCAGACCTGCCATAGCCACCAACGGCAATGAGTGCGACGGATCGACTTTTTCCCGTCGAAGGTGCGTGATGTTCCCAGATAGCTTTGATAACCTGATCTACAAACCAAGCATGAGCAGTAACGATATCCTGTGAAGGAGCACCGCCAAGGTGGTAGTTTTTCAATACGCTGACACTATCACTCAACAGTGTTTTGACTAGGCTGACTCGATTGGAATCCCCCATCAACTTGTGTAGGGCCCGGGTATCCAGGACACGGTTTCGTGACAACCACATTATTCAGACCGATTGAGGCGCCTAGCCTGTTAGTATCTCGTGGCCGTCTTCAGTAACTTCTATCGTATGTTCCCACTGTGCGCTTAGACTATGATCTCTGGTAACCACGGTCCAGCCATCCGGAAGTAGGCGAGTTTCCTTTTTTCCCGCATTGATCATTGGTTCGATTGTAAATGTCATTCCAGGGGAGAGTTCCAAGCCACTTCCAAACGTACCGTAGTGCAGTACCTGCGGGTCTTCATGAAATACACGCCCAATGCCATGACCACAGTATTCGCGCACAACTGAAAACCCGTTACCTTCAGCATACTGTTGGATCGCAGCACCGATGTCCCCGAGGCGTGTGCCAGGTTGTACAAGACGAATAGCCGTTTCAAGACACTCACGAGTGATATTTATCAGGCGTTGAGCTCGAATTGAGACGTCGCCAATTGCAAACATTCTGCTGGCGTCCCCATGGTATCCATCTTTTATCACGGTGATATCGATGTTAATGATATCGCCAGTTTTAAGCTTTCTCTTCGCTGGAATACCGTGGCAGACCACGTGATTCACACTGGTACAGATCGATTTGGGGAATCCTCTATAGTTTAATGGAGCTGGTATCGCCTCGAGGTCATCGATGATGTATCGGTGACAAATTTGATCCAGCTCATCCGTGGTGATGCCAGGCGCCACGTGAGGCGTTATCATATCGAGCACTTGTCTCGTAAGTTGACCGGCTACCCGCATCTTGGACAATTCAGCGGCAGTTTTTATCGTTACGGACATGGAACACAGAAAATTCGCTCATATCAGGGTAGCCTATCCTACACGAACATTTCGCCAGATGTGTCTTGAAGTACGGTTCCAAAGCCTATAATTGGACAGTATGTATAGTGAACAAACATCAAACACTGGCGATTTCTAGACTGTTCGGATAAAATCCGGCCCCCAAATCCTGGCAGGTAACGTTATCGATCGCCCGGGTGCTCATTTGTGTAAAAACAGATGGGTTGGCGATAGAGGTGCCTGTCTAAACTTAACCCGAAGGAGATCATATGGCAGACATCAATATGCGTCAGATGTTAGAAGCTGGCGTTCATTTTGGTCATCAGACCCGTTATTGGTCACCAAAGATGGCACCCTACATCTTCGGTAGCCGTAACAAAATTCACATTATCAATTTGGAGACTACGTTACCTCTATTTCAAGAGGCGATGAACTTTCTTGGAAGCGTTACTGCTGCAAAAGGAAAGGTGTTGTTCGTTGGGACAAAACGCCAAGCGAGTAAACTGGTTCGGGAACATGCTGAACGATGTGGTTGCCCCTTTGTGGATCACCGCTGGCTTGGAGGCATGTTGACGAACTTTAAGACGGTCAAGAACTCTATAGCGAGGTTGATTGAGCTTGATGAATTGAATAGTAGTGGTGCCATAGACCGACTAAGCAAAAAGGAAGCGCTCATTCTGGAGCGAGAGCGAAGTAAGCTAGACCGCAGTCTTTCTGGAATACGTGACATGACGGGTCTACCAGACTGTATATTTGTAATAGATGTTGACCACGAGAAAATTGCGATTGCCGAGGCTAAGAAGTTGAAGATTCCGGTAGTTGGCATTGTCGACACAAACAGCTCACCAGATGGAATCGATTATCCTATTCCTGGTAATGATGATGCGATAAGAGCGGTGCGCCTTTATCTTTCTCATGCCGCTGATGCTGTTCTGGAAGCGAGAAGTATTTTGCCCGAGGTGATCTCTGGTGACGCTGATGACTATGTCGAGATTTCTGAAAATTTAGACAAAGCTAGCGTTGCCGAAGATGATCCGATTGACGTGCCAACTTCTCCTATTGTCTCGGAAGAAGTTGCCGTGGTGGCACCTGATCCAGTTGAAGAAGGTGCGCCGTTAAAGGAAAGCGGAAAAGGTAATGATGGGTAAACACAGTGAGCGGATGAGGACTATTACATGACTATATCAGCCGCCTTGGTCAAGGAACTTCGTGAACGCACCGGTGCAGGCATGATGGACTGCAAAAAAGCCCTCACTCAAACGGATGGAAACATTGATCAGGGTATCGAACTGTTGCGAACTTTGGGCGTTGCAAGTGCAGAAAAGAAGTCAGGACGTATTGCGGCTGAAGGGGTAATCGTCCAGCTTATTTCGGGTGACAATTGTTCGGGCGTGTTGGTTGAGGTAAATTGCGAAACCGACTTTGTGGCTAAAGATAACTCGTTTAAAGAATATTCAACGGCAGTTGCCCAGTGTCTACTTGCAGGTGATCAAATCACAATGGAAGACCTGGAAGAATCTGAACTTCATCCAGGTATTTCCGTCATTCAAGCACGTCAGGAGTTGATCTCCAAAATCGGTGAAAATATCTCTGTGCGTCGATTCGATAGACTGAAATCTCCCGATGGTCTGGTGGCTGGTTACCTCCACGGAGGAAGAATCGGTGTGTTGGTCTCCATTGATAAGTGTGAAGCGGAGTTAGGCAAAGATATCGCAATGCATATTGCAGCCAGTCGACCAATTTGTGTCGCCGAGGATGATGTTCCTGAGGAAGTTATCGAAGCAGAGCGATCAATATTTACTGCACAGGCGAATGAGAGCGGCAAATCTGACGACATTATTGCGCGCATGGTCGACGGCAAGTTGAAAAAGTTTATGAAGGAGAATACCTTGCTGGGGCAGGCTTATGTGAAGGATCCAGAGATAACAGTTGGTGATCTTATCGCGGGAGTTGACGCAAAGGTATGTGAGATGCATCGATATGAGGTCGGTGAAGGATTGGATAAAAGAGATGATGATTTCGTCGCTGAAGTGATGGCACAAGCTAGCCGTGGATAACATTATGTGCGACAACAAAACACAAGCGGCAGATATTGCCCGGTAACATTATCGAATTGATTCTGACCAGGAAGCGAGTTGGTTGTGATACCTCGTGTTACTTCAATCAGATAAGCGAAAACAACGTAATAACTATACAGCGCTAACAGGGATCATCGACTCAATGTCGATTTCGATGTGAGTTCCACGCTCATTCAACCACATAAAACCTGCCGAATAAAGAGATTCGGCTCTAACTCGGTCATAACCGGGTATTCTAGGTTCGTAATAGAATTGTTACACCAACCGTGAGATGGTTACTGATTTAGTCATAATGTGCTGAATTGACTAGAATATTCTCGATATCGAAATGCAGCCTGCCATTGCACTAGGACAGTATTAAAATATCGACTCCTGCCACAAGTAGTTCGCAGATTCCTAGGAACAGTAAGTGAGAAAGGGAGAGAAACGATGATCGATGAAATCATGGTGGACACCAACATTCGCATGAAGAAAAGTATTGCTGCAGTCAAGGTTGAATTGGCAAAAATTCGTACTGGCCGAGCTACACCAGCTCTGCTCGATCATATTGTGGTGAGTTATTACGGCAACGACGTGCCGCTTAATCAGGCAGCAACAATCAGTGTGTCTGATGCTCGCACCCTGTCAGTGCAGGCTTGGGAAAAAAGCATGGTGCCAACAATTGAAAAGGCTATTCTGGAGTCGCAGCTGGGTCTAAATCCTGTTACAGCCGGTGAAGTTGTGCGCATTCCGATTCCATCCTTAACTGAGGAAAGGCGCCGGGAGATGACTAAGCTGGTACGGATTGAGGGAGAAAATGGAAAGGTTGCCATTCGAAATATAAGGCGAGATGCGATAAGTCAGTCCCACGACTTGGCTAAAAATAAGGACATCAGTCAGGATGACGAGAAAAAAGGAGTAGAGCAGATACAATCGCTCACTGATCAGTACACCGCGGAAATTGATGCACTGGTCAAAGAGAAAGAAGTGGACATCATGGAAGTGTGATAAAACAGATGCCTGATTAGCTGTATTATCCTGCCAAACATCTAGTCATCAATAGTTGATCTTATGCCAGGCCAAGAGCTGTGTGAGGTGCCATACCATGTCGCGATCGTTATGGATGGGAACGGTCGTTGGGCGCAAAGAAGGAAACAGCCCAGAATATTTGGTCACAAAAAAGGAGTAGAGGCACTACGTCGTATCATAGAATGCTGTGGAAAGCATGGTGTTTCTATACTAACTTTATTTGCTTTCAGTAGTGAAAACTGGCGTCGGCCACCAGCAGAAGTCAGCGGGCTCAAACGGCTATTATTTTCTAGTCTTATGGCTGAAGCAGATAGTCTGGTGAGTAATGGAGTCCGGCTTCGTGTTGTCGGTGATTTAGGTCCATTTGGGCCCGATGTCGTAGACATGGTGCAGCGTACGGAGCACAGAACCGCAAATAATCATAAGCTGGAATTAGTCATAGCAGTGAATTATGGTGGTCGCTGGGATATTGTCTCTGCCTGTCGAAAGCTGGCTATTAAGGTGGCTGAAGGAAATCTTTCGTCAGATGCTATTGACGAAAGGAGTGTCGCTGAGGCGCTCAGTACGTCGACACTACCCGACCCGGATTTATGCATCCGGACTGGGGGAGAATACCGAATTAGCAATTTTTTGCTCTGGCAACTCGCCTATACTGAACTGTATTTTTGTGAAGTCCTTTGGCCTGAATTCAGCGAAGATGATTTTGTTGATGCCCTAAATTGGTACGCCATGCGACAAAGAAGATTTGGCAAGACTCAAGAGTAGGTCAGAGCCTCCTGACTGATTGGTACTGAATTAGGGTGCCAACAAAAGGCGATTTGAATCTGAGGGTAGATTGTTTTGGATTACCTGACAGCGCAAGACAGCGTTGCTGAGCCTATGGAATGAAAACACGGATAGCAACAGCAACAGTGCTGGCAGCATTCACAGTTGCAGTTATTCTTTGGCTGCCAAGCACTGTATTTATCGGATTTCTAGTAGCTGTCAGTGCATTAGCTGCGTGGGAATGGTGCCGACTGATCCCAAGTGGGTTGTCTCCGTTAGTGCGGGGTGGCTACTCTGTTGGGGTTGCTGCTCTTTTGCTTGGAAGTGCATTGTATGAACCTAGTTGGGTGCCGCTGACGATAGGCGCATCAATGGTTTGGCTTGTGCTAGGCATCAATGTCTTGTTTCAGATATATCGCCAATCTAAAGTTCAGATCCATTCCAGCCTTCTCCTTGGACTGATTCTGCTCGTGCCTGGCCCAGTTGCTTTGATTGCAATTCAGCAGAGTCTGGATCAGGGCCGATTTTTGGTCTTGATGAGCTGCGTCGTTGTCTGGGGTACGGATACGTTTGCTTATGCAGTTGGTAAACGATTTGGGCGCAGAAAATTGGCACCGAGCATCAGTCCTGGGAAAACACTGGAGGGAACCCTGGGTGGTATAGTGGGTGCTATTGGAACGGGGATTATCTTCTTTTTTGTCCTGATGGAAAATAATAAGGTTGGAGTCATTGGATTTGGATTGTGGTGCTTAATTACGGCTTCTGTAGCTGTAATGGCAGTCATCGGCGATCTAGTAGAGAGTGCTGTCAAACGGTCAGCAAATCAGAAAGACAGTGGCACACTGGTGCCTGGCCATGGTGGGGTACTTGACCGGGTTGATAGTCTGTTATGTGCGGCGCCAATATTCGGCAGTTGGATCTTTTTGTGCGAATTAGGCGCAACAGTAGCGTCGTAGAGTAATGATCAAAAACGTCGCAATTCTGGGAGCAACAGGCTCTATCGGTACCTCCGCGTTAGAGGTTATCGAAAAACATCCTGATCGATTTGCCATCTGGGGTTTGACGAGTCATACGCGTACAGAAAATTGCTGTGCACTGATTAAGAAATTCGAGCCGAAGATGGTTGCAGTCTCTTCGGAGATGATGGGTGGTGTGGGTCGCTTTCTGACAGATGGTTTTGGTTCAGTAGAGTTACTAGAAGGTGATCAGGGTATCAACACGATAGCCTCTGCCGAAGAGGTTGATATAGTTATTGCTGGAATTGCCGGTGCCGCGGGGTTCGCTTCGACGGTATCTGCAATCAGAGCAGGAAAGAAGGTCTTAATTGCGAACAAAGAGCCACTGGTCATGCTCGGTGGATTACTGCGAAAGCTGGTTGCGGAGTCCGGTGCTCAGATCGTACCCATCGATAGCGAGCACAATGCAATTTTCCAGTGTCTGCCCAAAGCTGCCCAAGTAGATTGCATGAGTGGCGGAATAGACAAAGGTCAGGGATTACTGCAGCACGGTATTCGAGGAATAATTCTGACAGCGTCTGGTGGCCCTTTTCTAAACACACCACCAGAAGGAATGTCAGATATTACACCTGACCAGGCTGCTGCCCATCCTAGATGGACCATGGGGCGCAAGATTTCGATTGATTCAGCGACGATGATGAACAAAGGCCTAGAGATGATAGAGGCCTGTGTCCTTTTTGGTGTTAATCCTCAGGACGTTGAAGTGGTCATTCATCCAGAAAGTATTGTTCATTCCCTTGTGGAATACCTAGATGGGTCGATAGTGGCTCAGTTAGCAAACCCTGATATGCGTGTGCCAATTGCTGCAGCTCTGGCTGATCCGGAGCGTATTGAATCGGGTGTCGAACGATTAGATCTTGTTCGGGCGGGACAACTTAATTTTCAAAACCCTGATGATAGGAAATTTCCTTGTCTTGCGATGGCTCGCCAGGTTGCAGAGGCTGGAGGCTCAGCACCGATCGTTCTGAATGCCGCCAACGAAGTTGCCGTAAACGGATTCTGTGCGGGTAGGCTGCGATTTACCGATATTCCTGATTTTATCCAATGTGCGCTTGACAATTTTTGCGATCTGACCGTTGATGATGTGGTCTCTATAACCCGGCTGGATCAATTGGTTCGTGAGACACTCCAAAACAGGTTAGACGCAGGCACCATTTCATTGCAGCAGATAGTCTCGGGATACTGATTATGGGGGCTGTTGAAAATGCGGGCTGGTTCCTGGTTGCAGTGTTTATCCTGGTTACATTTCATGAATTAGGACATTTTAGTGTTGCGCGTCTTCTCGGTGTAGGCGTATCGAAATTTTCAGTCGGTTTCGGTAAGACACTGTATTCGTATCGGTCTCGGCGTTCCGGTACTGAATATGTGCTCGGCGTATTACCTTTCGGCGGGTATGTAAAATTTATCGATGAACGAGAGGATCATGTGGATCCTCGAGACTTGCCTTATGCATTTAACCGCCAAAAGCTGTGGGTCAGGGCGGCTATTGTAATTGCTGGTCCGGGTGCTAATTTCATATTAGCAATATTCTTTTACTGGCTAGTGTTCGGGATAGGCGTTCCAGGTGTTGAGCCAGTAATCGGCTACGTTGAACCTGGAAGTTCAGCAGAAGCAGTTGGATTACAACGCGGTGATCGGATAGTTCGCGTTAACGGTCGGAAAGTTCGTAGTTGGGGTGAGCATCGTTACTATCTTTTGAACCAAGTTGAGGCTGGTAAAACGTTAACGTTCGCTATTGTGACACCTACCGGTCGGAACAAGACGGTTTCCATAGAATCCAGTAGATTGCAGTCGGGGCAGTTGAATCCGTTGGTTTTAGAGGAACAGATCGGGGTACTGCCACGATTAGCTCCCATTGTCGGGACCTTGATTGCAGGGGAAGTTGCAGATGCTTCAGGTATAAAAGTGAATGACCGATTTATGGTGGTTGACGGTATAGCTATCAATGGGTGGCGGGATGTGGTCAAAACTATATCGTCCAGACCGGAACAGGCGACTCGGGTATCTGTGCTCAGAAATGGATCACTAAAAACGATTGTCGTAGTTCCGAAAGCGATACACTCTTTGGATAGTGTCGTGGGTAGAATTGGTGTTGGGCCTGCCAATCATGTGAATGTGGTGGTTCGACTGGGTGCTGGCGAGGCTATAAATCGTGCTGTAGAGGCTACCTGGCTTCTGAGCAAATTGACCGTCGGGATGATTGTTCAGATGGTCCAAGGCAAAGAATCAACCAAGAATATTGGTGGACCCTTGTCGATCGCAAAATATGCAGGTGCATCGGCTCAGTACGGCTTCACTGCTTTTCTGACGTTTTTGGCCATCCTGAGCATTAGTCTCGGGATTTTGAATCTATTACCCATTCCGGTTTTGGACGGAGGGCACCTAGTCTATTTTATTATCGAGGCTATAAAAGGTGGGCCGGTTTCAGAAGCATTTATGTATAGGTCTCAGCAGCTAGGATTCGCGGTTCTTGCTGTGTTGATCAGCTTTGCACTTTATAATGATGTGCTTAATATTTTCAAATTCTAGGAACAATGAAACTAGGCCGGTTATGTAGAGCACTTTGTGTGACTGCACTCGTTATCCTTAGTGGACCAGTGCAGGCGCTTGATCCCTTCGAGCTCGAAGATATTCGCGTCGAGGGGGCTCAAAGGATTGAGGTTGGCACAATCTTTAACTACCTCCCAGTCAAAGTCGGAGATCAGATAACCGACGAGACAGCTCGAGAATCAGTGCGTATTCTGTTTTCGACTGGATTTTTCAATGATGTTCAGCTTAAGCGGGACGGGAATACGCTTATAGTTGTGGTTAGTGAGCGGCCCTCAATCGCTTCGATAGAGTATTTGGGGAACAAAGATATTCGAGATGAAGAGATTGAAGAGACTCTTCATTCAGTCGGATTCGTCGATGGTAAGGTCTTCAGCCAGCCAATACTCGACAAGCTATTGAAAATCCTGCGTGAAAGATATTTTTCTCGAGGCCGTTACTCCGCCACTATAGATGCGACCGTAACGCCATTAGATGCCAGTAGGGTGCGCATTCGACTCCAGATCGACGAAGGCCGCGTGGCCCGAATTGAGAGACTGAGGATTGTTGGTAACAATAAGTTCAGTGATCGGGAACTTTTCAAATTACTTGAGCTCCGACAAGATTCCTTACTGGGTTTTCTTTCATCAAAGAGAAACTACTCAATTGAAAAGCTGAGTGCCTCGCTGGAGGCATTGACAAGTTTCTATTTGGATCGTGGATACATCAATTTTGAAATTGATTCTCATGATGTTGCGATCAGTCAGAACAAGCAAGATATATTCGTAACCATTTCGATAACCGAAGGTGAGCCTTACGCGTTTGGTAAAGTCGAGCTGGATGACACTCAACGATATATAACTAAAGAAGATTTTAATGCGGTACGACCGCATTCTGGTGAACCGTTTTCTCGCCGCCAGGTGTTGTTAGCAAGATCAGCACTGGAGTCAAAACTTACTGACGTCGGTTTCGCATTTTGCAGTGTGAATGCAATGCCAGAATTAGACAACGAACGAAAACTTGTTGACTTCACATTTGTTGTTGATCCGGGTCCTAAAGTTTACGTCAGACAAGTCAATGTCCGCGGAAATCAGTCCACGCGAGATGAGGTTATCCGTCGGGAAATGCGACAGATCGAGGGAGCTGTTTATTCCGCGAAAAAGATTCGACGATCCCGTGAGAGAATTCAGCGCTTGGGGTACTTTGATGAGGTCAAGATAGCAACACCGGCCGTGCCGGGTACTCTTGATCAGGTCGATATTAATGTTACGGTCCAAGAACGATCAACCGGTAGCTTCATGTTCGGGGTCGGATATGCGGGTGCGGATGGCGTCTTGCTACAGGCAGAGATCAATCGGGAAAATCTGTTCGGTTCTGGCCGAGAGTTAAAATTCAAGGTCAACCAATCCTCGATTGAGCAGGTATACGAAGTGGCCTATACGAACCCTTACTTCACAAAAGAAGGCATAAGTCTGGGCTATTTTGTCGAGTATGAAAATATTGATACGGCTGAGACAACCAGTGCCGACTATGAATCTAATAGTAGTCTATTCGGCGTACGGACAAAGATACCTGTAACGGAATTCAACTCTCTAGACTTAAGTCTTGGTTTTGAGCAACTTGAACTAGAGGGCACCACAACCACACCAACTGAATACAGTTTATTTATCACTGACCACCCCAGCAGTGAAAATCTAATTTTATCGGGCGGTGTCACAAAGGATACCAGGGACAGTATATTTTTTCCCCAGAAAGGGTATCTACGACGGGCTCTGTTCGCGTTTACCGGTCCTGGCAGTGACCTAGAATATTATAAAGTGACCCTCCGTGGCCGGTGGTATAGGCCTTTAGGAGATAATCTGACTTTGAATATACGCGGTGTGGCTGGCTATGGAGATGGGTATGGTGATCTCGACAAGTTGCCGTTTTTCAGAAATTATTATGTCGGGGGAACTGGGACGGTACGGGGCTATAGCCCACGTTCTCTTGGCCCTCGGGCAAGCGACAGCTTGGATGACTCCTTGGGGGGAAGTAAAAGGATAAACGCTACAACAGAATTGTATTTCCCGGTGCCAGGGCTAGATGATTCTAAAAATCAGCGGCTTAGTTTTTTCATCGATGCGGGCCAGGTCTACGGTTCAAATCAGAGTATTGATCTAGCACAACTACGTTACTCGACCGGTATCACCTTCCATTGGTTTACCGCAGTCGGACCTATGTCGTTGTCGTATGCAATGCCGTTTAATGACGAGTCAACTGACGATATTAAAAAACTTCAGTTTACCCTAGGCACCATGTATCGGTAGCGAGGACTAAGTTGATTCTAAGAACGATCAAAATTGTCACACTGAGTTTGCTGTTTGCCAGTTCTGGCCAGCCGCTTTTGCAGAGCAGTCACGCGGACCAGCAACAACTCAAGATAGGGTTTGTTAACCCTGTTAAATTGCTCGAACTATCACCGCAGGGGGAAAAAGCTTTGCGGTTGTTAGAAGAGGAGTTCCGGCCGAGAGATCAAGAATTGATCGACCTTCGAGAAAAGGCTTTAGCACTGGAAGTGGATCTGGATAAGAATCGACTAGTCCTCCAGGCTTCTGAAATCAAAAAAAAGCAAAGAGCTATCGATGGTATTAGACGGAAAGTAAAAAGAGATCAGCAAGAGGCTCGGGAAGACTACAACATTCGTAGAAACGAAGAACTCGCCAAGCTGCAGCGACTGGTTCGCGAAATGATCGTCACAATTGCGAATGAAGAGGGGTTCGATTTAATAGTTGAACAGGCTGTTTATGTCAATAATAGAATAGACTTGACTGAACGGGTATTACAGAGACTCCAAAAAGAATGACCCACTCGTTGCTACTCAACTTGAAATAACACAGATGTCCTTTTATCCATTAACAGGCCGGTAATTTCTTTTGACCGTACTAGATATTAACCGCATTCGGGAAATACTCCCTCACCGTTATCCGTTTCTGCTTATAGACAGAGTTACGCAGGTGGTTGATGGAAAAAGTTTAACGGCGCTTAAAAACGTAACGATAAACGAACCTATTTTTACAGGACATTTTGAGCATCGGCCAATATTCCCCGGCGTTTTGATGATCGAATGTATCGCTCAAGCATCTGCATTATTGGCGAGTCTCATTCTAGATGCCACGGCAAACCGACAGCGCCTTTATCTTTTTGCAGGAGTCGACCGAGCCAGATTTAAGAAGATCGTTGAACCTGGTGATCAGATGTGTATAGAAGTTGAGCTAAAGAATCATAAACAGCAAGTATGGCGTTGCGCTGGAACAATTTCGGTAGATGGTGTTCTGGCATGTAGCGCTGACATACTTTTTACCCACAAGGACTTGTCTTGATCGATCAGCGCGCATCAGTAGCGCAGGGAGCGACTATTGGCAAAAACGTTTCGATCGGTGCTTTTTCTATTATCGAGCAAGAAGTTGAGATTGGCGACGATACATGGATTGGTTCGCATGTTGTCATTCGGAATGGAACAAAAATCGGTGCCTGTAATAAGATCTATCAATTTTCGTCGATAGGAGAAGATCCACAGTTCGCAGCTTATAAAGGAGAGAAAACTTCGTTGATCGTAGGCAACGGGAATGTTATCCGGGAGTATGTGACGTTAAACCGTGGTTCACCAGCAGGAACTGGTGTAACGCAAATCGGCGATAACAATTTTTTGATGGCCTACGTGCATATTGCGCATGATAGCCGGTTAGGCGACGGCATTACATTCGCTAATGGTGCAAGTCTTGCCGGGCATGTAGAGATAGGAGACTGTGCGATACTGGGCGGTTTCACACTTGTACACCAATTTTGTCGGATTGGTGCTCATGCCATTACGGGCATAGGCACCGTTTGTCTTAAGGATACACCCCCATTCCTGATGGTGTCTGGGAACCCTGCAAAGCCCTACGGCATAAACAGCAAGGGACTGCGACGACGAGGTTTCGGCGAGGATGTCGTATCAGCGATTAAGTCTGGTTATCGCTGTCTTTATCGATCAAACAATGATTTACAGACAGCTATCGAGGAACTTCAGTCACTAGGTACAACGCAAAAAGAAGTAGAACAACTTGCGTCATTCGTCATGACTTCAGATCGAGGTATTGTTCGTTAGAGTGAACGAGAGGGGGCGGTAATAATGCATGTCGCTGTGGTGGCCGGTGAAACCTCTGGGGACCACCTAGGTAGCGGTGTTCTGGCTTCTCTACGTGGTTTGGTTGGAAATCTGAGGGTCACCGGGGTCGGTGGGAACGCCATGGCGACACAAGGCCTTGAGTCGCTGCATGCCATGGAAGATATCTCCTTGATGGGGCTCGACGGAGTCACAGAAAAGCTTTTAAGGGCCATTCGAATTCGTAGATCACTTTTCAATACGTTTTTAGACGATCCACCTGACGTATTCCTAGGCATTGATATACCCGATTTTAATATATCGCTAGAACAAAGATTGAAAGCTCACCGGATACCTACCGCGCATCTAGTAAGTCCCACGGTATGGGCATGGCGGTCGTACAGGATTCGGAAGATTAGAAGAGCCGTTGACCGAATGATGGTGTTGTTTCCTTTCGAGGAGACTTTTTATAGATCACAGGGAGTGTCGGCAAAGTTTGTTGGCCATCCTGCTGCAGATGAAATCGAACAGATCACTAGGAAGCAAGCGCGAGAAAAGTTCACTGGAGAAGGTGTACAAGTTGATCGTACAACTATTGCTCTCCTACCGGGAAGCAGGCGATCGGAAATAGATAGCCTGGGTAGACTGTTTCTTGAAACTGCAGAACGGATCACACAAGTCAACTCCGATATACAGTTTATTCTGCCAGTTGCGAGTACGTCTGTTGTTGAGCAGCTTCGAGATCTTGTGGATGAGTACAAAGGAGTCGCGAATGTTGTTTTGACTGAGCAGAATGCAAGACTTGCTATTGCAGCTGCCGATGTGGGTCTCATCGCGTCTGGCACCGCTGCGCTTGAAGCTGCGCTCCTGGCTAGGCCGATGGTCGTAGCCTATAAGGTCTCGCGGTTGTCATATCTGCTGGCAAGGTTGTTTGCCAAGGTGCGACATGTTTCGATGCCCAACCATCTTACTGAGCAGCCCATGGTCAAAGAATTTCTTCAAGGCAATGCCAACGTAGATAATCTGAGCGGTGAGATTCAACGTCTATTAACTGACCGTCTTTATCGAGAACAAATTGAACACGCTTTTCAAGGTCTTACAGGAATGCTTCGCAACAATGCGAGTGATACGATCGCGAAAGAGCTGGTGTATATGACAGACTAGACGTGTGAGTGCTACGGATCTTAAGGGGGGTGTTGATGAAGTGGGAAGAGGCCCTTTAGCCGGTCCAGTTGTCGCGGCAGCGGTTGTATTCGAACAAGGAGTGCACCTGGAGGGGATACGGGACTCAAAGAGGGTTCCGGCGCGTCAAAGGCGGGAGTTATCTGATCTGATTCGCCGCATGGCGGTTTCTTGGGCGATAGGCGCTGCGACTGTTGCTGAAGTGGATCAATACAATATCCATCAGGCGACATTGCTGGCTATGCGACGAGCGGTTTATGGGTTGAATGTGGCTCCGACGTATCTGTATGTTGATGGAACTGTGTACCCAGACGTCCGTTGCCCGGGTAAAGCTGTGGTGCGAGCCGATCAAAGTATTCACGTGGTGGCAGCAGCATCAATACTGGCAAAGGTAGCAAGAGACAGTGTCATGGTAGCAATGAGTAAAGAATATCCCGGCTATGGCTTTGAGAGACATAAGGGGTATCCAACGCCCTTGCACCTGGATACGCTAGGGCGGTTGGGACCCTGTGCGATTCATCGGACCAGTTACCGACCGGTAAGAACACTATTGGAAGGACAGGACTGACCGCAATTGCTTACTCGACCAATGATTAATACAACATTTCTTCACCTAGATGTGCACACCGAGTATTCACTTGGCGACAGTATTGTCCGGGTGAAGGAATTGGTTGAAACGGCGAAATCAATGTCGATGCCTGCAGTCGCGATGACGGACCTATCAAATCTATACGGGGGTATTAAATTTATCCGTGCTTGTATCGATCATGGTGTCAAGCCGTTGCTTGGGGTCGATGTTGAGGTTGTCGAAAACAATGGCATGCCACAAGGACGTCTTATTCTACTTTGCCGAAATAATGCCGGGTATCAACATGTTTGTGAGTTGCTGACGAATGCTTATACGCTTGATGCAGATTCTGCAACGGTCACAATCGAGTTTAGCGAATTAAGTAAAGGCTGCGGCGATCTTATAGCAATCTCGCCAAGTATAGACGGTGCCATTGGCAAACTGATGAGCTCAGGAAAGTCAGATCAGGCAGAATTGATTGCCGATAAATTTTCTCAAATGTTTCCCGACGCTTTCTATCTGGAAATAACTAGGACGAACCGACGGGGCGAAGAAGAGTATGAATCGAAAGTCCTGCAACTAGCATCCGAGCGAAAAATACCACTCGTTGCGGGCAATGCTGTCCGTTTTTTGAATCGCGATGACTTTATCGGGCATGATATTCGCGTATGTATTGATGAAGGTAATGTACTGCAAGATCCCCGACGTGTAAGGCGCTATACCGACCAGCAGTACTTTAAAAGTCAGGTGGAAATGGCTGCCCTGTTTGATGATGTTCCATCTGCTCTTGAAAATACATTGGAAATTGCGAAGAGATGTAATGTTTTTCTCGAAATGGGCAAAACCTATATGCCGTTGTACCCATCTGTAAAGCACAAATCAGAAGACGAAATGCTAAAGGAAGCTACCGAAACCGGTCTGAAGCACAGATTCGAGCAACATGAAATAAAAGATACGGACCACAGTGACTACACGAAGCGGTTGCATACTGAGCTAGAAACAATCATGCAGATGGGATTTTCTGGCTATTTTTTGATTGTTGCAGATTTCGTAAAATGGGCAAAAGAAAATGAGATTCCTGTTGGCCCAGGTCGAGGCTCTGGAGCTGGATCTTTAGCTGCTTACTCATTGGAGATAACAGCTCTCGATCCGATTCGTTATGGGCTTTTGTTTGAGCGCTTTCTCAATCCGGAACGGGTTTCCTTGCCAGATTTTGATATTGATTTTTGTATGTACGGGCGTGACAGGGTTATTGAGTATGTCAGCCAGAAATATGGTAGAGACCGCGTTGCTCAGATCATTACCTATAACACTCTGGCTGCCAGGGCGGTCGTTCGAGACGTCGGCCGTGTGATGAGTCAGCCATATGGGTTTTGCGATACCCTGGCGAAGATGATTCCTTTTGAGGTCGGTATGACTCTCGACAAGGCTCTGGGCCAGGATGAAGGTCTAAAGGAAAGATACCGTGAGGATCCTGATGTTACCCAGTTGATTGACAACGCAAAACTGCTCGAAGGGCTCCCGCGCAATGCTGGGAAACATGCGGGCGGTCTGGTTATTGCACCTGGCCCAATTACTCAATACACCCCTTTGTATCAGGAACCAGGAATGAGTCAGCCTGTAACTCAATTCGATAAGGACGACCTGGAGGCAATCGGGCTCGTAAAATTTGACTTTCTGGGGCTAAGAACCTTAACGGTCATTGACTGGACAGTAAAAAATATTAATCGTAAGCAATCAGCAGCAGGTCTTGAGCTAATCGATATCGAGCAACTTGCCCTGGGTGATTCAAAAGTCTATTCGCTTATCTGCACGGGTTATACAACCGGATTGTTTCAGCTTGAATCCAGAGGCATGCAGGAGTTAATCCAAAGATTAAGGCCAGATCATTTTGACGAACTAATTGCCTTGGTGGCTTTGTTTAGACCAGGACCGCTTCAATCCGGAATGGTTGACGACTTTATCAGCAGAAAACATGGTCATGAAGAAATTCGTTATCCCCATCCGACTCTCCTCGAGATCCTAAAGCCAACATACGGAGTGATTCTCTACCAAGAACAGGTAATGGAGATTGCTCGTGTTTTATCTGGTTACACACTTGGATCGGCCGACTTGCTACGACGGGCGATGGGAAAGAAAAAACCAGCAGAGATGCGTGAACAACGCCAGTCGTTTATTGACGGCGCTGCTGAGAGACAGGTTGATCGGGAGAATGCAGCATACATTTTCGACTTAATCGAAAAATTTGCAGGTTACGGATTCAATAAATCGCATTCAGCGGCTTACGCACTTCTGAGCTATCAGACGGCGTGGCTCAAGACACATTACCCATCGGAGTTTATGGCGGCTTGTATGTCTGCAGATATGGAGCATACGGACAAGCTTGTTGTGCTTGTTAGTGAAACAAAGCGGATGGGGATACGGTTACGTGCCCCGGATATAAACCAGTCCGGTTATGAGTTTAAAGTCGACGGGGATGAGTCTATTCGTTATGGACTTGGCGCCATTAAAGGTATCGGTGAGCGTGCAATCGACTCTTTGTTGCATGAGCGACTCGCTGATGGCGAATTCAATGATTTGCACTCGTTGTGCCGCAGAGTGGACCAACATCGTATTAACAAAAAGGTGTTCGAAGGATTGATTATGTCCGGGTCTTTGGATTGTCTGGGTCCGAGCAGAGCCACACATTGGGCAAAGCTGCCCCAGACCATCGAACTGGTTGATCAAATAACTGAAGATCAGTCTTCTGGACAAGATGACATGTTCGGTCTCGAGTCAAGTGCAGTGAACGGTGATCTGTCCGTATCAGTGCCAGATTGGTCCCCAAGGAAAGCACTAGAGAATGAAAGGCAAGCGTTGGGACTATATCTAAGCGGACATCCCATCGATCATGTGCATGATCAACTCGACGTCTTGATAACTGGAATGATCTCTGAAACTGACCCAACCCCAGAGAGAAGAATATACTTAGCTGGGCTGGGTTCTGCTCTACGCATTTTCAGCAATAAAAGAGGTGAAACTGCGGCGTTCTTTAGTTTACATGATGGATCTGCCTACGCGGATGTCAGTGTATCAAGTGACCTTTTCCAACAGGTTAGAAACATTATTGAATCTTCAGAGATCCTGCTGGTCGAAGGTTTGTGCTCACTTGATGATCGCAGCGGACAATTGCGATTAAAAGCTGAGCAGATCAGAACTCTACGGCAGATTCGGGAAGCGTGCCTTAGCAGGGTGGCAGTCCTACTGGACATAAAGAGTAATATCGAGAGCCAGATAGTTGGATTGCAAGCCGTGCTTGATATTTATCGACCAGGCCCAACTACCGTCTGTGTCGAGTACTGTAATGCAAAAGGGGATAGGGCCGTTATAGATTTGGGTTCTGACTGGACGGTTCAAGTGGATGAAGAAATGATAGAGCAACTGATTGCGATATTTGGGCCAGGATCACTGCGTTACACCTTCGATAAAAGCAGATTCAAAGACCGGTTGGATCAGATGTCATCTTGGGCCGCCTGAAACAAGGTTATAGCGTGGAAATTCAGATAAAATGAGCTGATCTGGTGTGAGGCTTAGGTGACTATGTTGTGGATAAATTTTTGGAGTTTGAAAGGCCGATCGAAGAACTTTCGGCAAAAATAGACGAGCTTGAAAGGGTTAGTCAGACCCAAAATATAGACCTCGGTAATGAGATCAGTAAGCTTGAAACCCGAAGACAGAAAGTTACCCAAGATATTTTTTCCTCGCTTGATCCTTGGCAAGTAACTCAGCTTGCGCGTCACCCGATGCGCCCTTACACGCTTGACTACGTGGGTCTAACTTTTGATGGGTTCCAAGAACTACACGGTGACCGTATGTTTGCCGATGATAGATCGATTGTTGCGGGCATTGGAAAATTTGACCAATGGAACGTTGCACTAATCGGGCATCAAAAAGGTCGAGATACACGAGAGAAGTTGCGACGCAATTTCGGCATGCCTAAGCCGGAAGGTTACCGGAAGGCGCAGAGGGTTATGAAACTTGCAGAAAAGTTTAATCTCCCGATCGTAACCTTGATCGATACGCCAGGTGCTTATCCAGGCATTGATGCAGAGGAGAGAGGACAGAGTGAGGCAATAGCTCGTTCGTTGTCAGTAATGATTGGGTTAAGGGTGCCTGTTATTTCGGCAGTAATCGGTGAGGGGGGATCCGGCGGGGCTCTAGCTATTGGGATTTGTGATCGTTTAATAATGATGGAGTATTCGACATATTCGGTGATTTCGCCGGAGGGCTGTGCCTCTATCTTATGGAAAAGTGCAGATAAAGCACCCGAGGCCGCAGCGGCTATGAAGATCACATCAGCTGATCTAAAGCGGTTAGGGCTAGTTGATGAGATTGTTCAGGAGCCTTTAGGAGGAGCACACCGAAACTACGAACGGGCAGCTGCACATCTAAATGCCAGTTTGGTTCGGCACCTTGAGGAAGTTTCAAACATGACAACCCCGGAACTATTAGGCAAACGTTACGAACGGTTACAGTCATTTGGTGAATTCCAGAGTGAAAAGTAAGCACGACAAATAGCGTGTCTAAGTTTGATAGTGATGTAGAACGATTTGCAAAGCACAAAGACGCTCGTCGACTGTTGGTAGCGTTAAGCGGCGGTGTAGATTCGCTTTCTCTACTGCATAAGTTGTGTGAATTACGTACACACTATGACCTCTCTATAGCTGCATTACACGTTGATCATCAGATTCAGACTGAATCTGAACATTGGATGAGACATTGTCAGGCTCAGTGTGACCAGCTCAAGGTGCCTTTAAAAGCTGTAAAACTGAATTTACAAGATTCCGGATACGGACAAGAGGCAGCAGCAAGGCAAGCCCGCTACGATTGGTTTCAGTCTCAGATCAGCCCTGCCGATGTTTTGGTAATGGCACATCATATGGGGGATCAGGTTGAGACTGTCTTGTTGCGTTTATTTAGAGGATCAGGGTTGCTCGGGCTTGGGGCAATGCATGAGATAAGGCAATTTGGTTTGGGTTGGATTGCACGACCACTGCTGGGAGTGTCCAAAGAAGAGATCATAGCCTATGCTAAAAAAAACGATCTTCGATACATCGAAGATCCAAGTAACCTTGATACCCATATAGATAGGAACTTTGTACGACACGAGATACTGCCTCTGATTCGTTCGCGCTGGCCCAGTGTCGATCAAACAATATTCCGGAGTTCAGGTCACCTAAAAACAATACAGTCCAGCCTGGACAAGGGTGCCCAGGTGGATCTCAAAATGTTTCTTTGTCTTAGTACAGGTACTCTTTTGGGTGATTATGGATGCGTAAGAATTAGTGACCTAATCAGTCTCGATCAATCTCGGATTATTGACGTATTACGCTACTGGATTCGGTGCGAAGGGTTGACGCTACCCAGCACTGGAAAAATGAATGAACTGATCCACCAGGTTTTTGAGAAGGACTCTAGAGGTCGTGGAGGTATACGATGGAAAGAGGGCGAATTTCGTGCATATCGAGGATTTCTTTACCTACTGCCGGTGCAGCCCAAATTGTGTAGCCCAGCGACACAACGCTGGCGGGGGCTGGATACGGTGTGCATAAAGGAAGTAGAGGTCGCACTGTCGGTACGCCGTTGCACGGGCAGCGGAATCAAGCTTTCTTCCATTAAAGACTCGCAATTTATTCTTGATTGGCAGCATAAAGATCGCGTTATTCATCCTTCTAGCTCTCGTCACAATCGAACCATTAAGAATCTTTTTCAAGAAAGCGGGATACCGCCGTGGGAACGATGCAGGCTGCCTTATGTCTATTTGGGTGACGATTTGGTGTGTATACCGGGTTTGGCTGTGGGAAAAGCCTATGCCGCATCGGGCGCCGAAATAGGGCTGGAAATCTACATTTCCGGCACACAATCAGATCAGCTAGATTGGGATTAATGTTTAACCGTTGTTCCCAGCGGTCATGTCTGGTAGTCTAGATGTCCGTCAGGTATGGCGGAGCACGCTCGTTCGAGTGTGCTGTTTAATCTCCGCGGATCCTTAAGCATTTGTACGTTGTTGTCCAGTATGCGAGCACATGACACCGTTCATGGCAGAGGAAATAATGACTAAATACGTTTTTGTGACCGGTGGTGTAGTGTCGTCGTTAGGAAAAGGCATTTCTTCGGCGTCTTTGGCTGCCCTGTTGGAGGCGCGCGCATTGAAGGTAACGCTGGTTAAGTTGGATCCTTATATCAACGTTGATCCCGGCACGATGAGTCCGTTTCAGCATGGAGAAGTGTTCGTTACCGATGACGGTGCGGAAACGGATTTAGATCTGGGCCATTATGAGCGATTTGTCCGTACGCGGATGACTCAGTTGAACAACTTTACTACTGGACAAATTTACGAGCGAGTAATTCGAAAGGAACGACGCGGCGATTATCTGGGAGGAACTGTTCAAGTTATTCCACACATTACTAACGAGATCAAGGATTCGATAAAAGCAGCAGGCGAGGGGTACGACGTTTGCATGGTTGAGATCGGCGGTACTGTTGGTGATATAGAATCCCAGCCTTTTTTGGAAGCAATTCGGCAGATGAGAATTGAGGAGGGCAGAAGTAATACTGCTTTTGTTCATTTAACACTTATTCCTGAATTGGCGTCAGCAGGTGAAATTAAGACCAAGCCTACTCAACACTCAGTAAAAGAGTTACGCAGCATTGGAATTCAACCCGATGTTCTTGTGTGTCGAGCACGCATGCCAATTCCTGATGAATCCAGAATTAAAATATCTCTTTTTACGAATGTAGAGGAGTTTGCGGTTATCTCAGGCGAAGATGTGGACAGCATCTATTCCATTCCGCGGCGATACCACGAACAAGGTTTGGATCAGATTATCGTTGAGCATCTTCATCTATCGGGAGATTCTGCCGATTTGACCGAGTGGAACCGGGTTACAGAAGCGTTAGAGAATCCAGCTTCAGAGGTCGATATTGCAATGGTTGGTAAGTACGTCAGTCTCACCGAATCTTACAAATCGTTGTCAGAAGCACTTGTGCATGCCGGGATTGCGAATGACTGTAAGGTTAATGTTAACTATATAGATGCAGAAAATATTGAAAAGGAAGGTACGAGTGTATTGGAGCAGAGTGATGCGATTCTAGTTCCTGGCGGATTTGGTGTCAGAGGCGTCGAGGGAATGATCGAAACAGCTCGGTATGCACGTGAGCGAAACGTACCGTACCTGGGTATATGCCTTGGTCTTCAAATTGCTGTTATTGAATATGCCCGTAATGTTGTTGGTCTGTCAGATGCAAATAGCACTGAATTCGACAAAGAATGCAAGCATCCAGTGATTGCTCTGGTTACCGAGTGGACAAACCAAGCAGGTGAGACAGAAAGCAGGGACAGCTATGCCGATCTTGGTGGTACGATGCGCCTGGGAGCACAGTACGCGAACCTGGAGAAAGGCAGTGCATGTTCAGACATATACCAACAACAAAAAATCCGGGAGCGTCATCGTCATCGATACGAGGTAAACAATCGATTCATAGATGTTTTGGAAAAAAATGGGCTTACATTTTCTGGAAAATCGATGGAGGATCTTGTTGAAGTGATTGAATTATCTGAGCATCCATGGTTTATTGCTTGTCAATTCCATCCCGAATTTACTTCGACACCGCGGGACGGCCATCCTTTATTTACGAGTTATATACAGGCGGCTATGACCGATTCCAAGGGTGAAACGAGCTTTAAGGAAGCTGCGACACTGTGAATTTGTTGGGTAGAGAAGTCGGGCGTAGTCATCCGTTCTTCTTGATAGCGGGTCCCTGCGTTATCGAATCGAGACAGGCTGTTCTGGAGGTCGCTACAGCATTGCGGGAAATCAGCGACCGACTTAACATTTTACTGATTTTCAAGTCTTCATTCGATAAGGCAAACAGAACTGCAGGCGAGAGCTACCGCGGACCTGGGCTGGATGAAGGTCTTGAGATACTCAGCGACGTACGAAACAGCAGCGGTCTACCGTTGCTTACCGATGTACATTCTGTCGATCAGGTGTCTGCTGTTGCTTCGGTTGTTGACATTCTTCAGACACCTGCATTCTTGTGCAGACAAACTGACCTCATCGAGGCAGTGGCGGCTTCTGGTAAGCCAGTTAATATCAAGAAAGGTCAATTCATGTCGCCCTACGAGATGAAGTCCGTGCTGTCTAAGGCTCGGATGGTCGGCGGTTCGGAGATTATGCTATGTGAGCGAGGTACGTCATTTGGTTATAACAATCTCGTCGTTGACATGCGATCTCTTGCAATCATGGCGAGTTTTGACTGCCCAGTCGTATTTGACGCAACACATTCCGTACAGCTTCCGGGTCAGGGTGGAGATAAATCGGGTGGTGAGAGAGAATTCGTGCCGATCCTGGCGCGTGCAGCCATTGCGGCTGGGGTGTCTGGTCTTTTTATGGAAGTACACCCAGATCCGGATAAGGCGTTGAGCGACGGCGCCAATTCATGGCCACTCAATCAGCTTGAAGCACTGTTGATTGAGCTCATTGCATTGGATGGGATCGCGGTGAGATCACACGAGTTTTAGATTTTACGCCGATTATTTGGTTGACGGGGGAGAAAATGCGGTGAGTGTGAGAATTGCCAGTGTTACAGGTCGTGAGGTTATCGATTCACGAGGTAACCCGACTATACAGGCAGTTGTCGTCTTATCCGACGGCTCAATCGGCAGTGCCGCAGTGCCTTCGGGTGCTTCAACCGGTAGCCTTGAGGCAGTAGAACTCAGGGATGGTGACCCATCGAGGTATTCTGGTCTTGGTGTTTTACGTGCGGTTGAAAATGTAAATACTGAAATCTCAGAATGCGTATTTAAGCTGAACCCATTTGAGCAATCAGCGATAGATAATGCACTTATTGATCTCGACGGCACAGCCAACAAATCACGCCTGGGAGCCAATGCCATCTTAGGCGTTTCACTGGCGATAGCACGGGCCAGTGCATGCAGTACCAAACAGCCATTGTATGTCTACCTGCGGCAAATATTTGGCGGTGGAGACTGGGTTCTACCTGTGCCCCAAATGAATATTTTGAATGGAGGGGCTCATGCAGACAACCGTGTTGATTTCCAGGAGTTTATGATTCTACCGGTTGGTTCGACTAGTATTTCCGACGCGGTCAGGGTGGGTGCCGATGTATTTCACACGCTGAGAAGAATTCTTAAGCAAATGGGTCTGAACACTGGCGTGGGTGATGAGGGTGGCTTCGCTCCGGAAATAGGGTCCAATGAACAGGCCATAGAGACTGTGCTCGAGGCTATAACCCAAGCGGGCTATACACCCGGGGTAGATGTTTGTCTCGGCTTGGACGTCGCGAGTTCAGAGTTTTTCCGTGATGGCCAATACTGTTTAGAAGGTGACGGCCAAACGTATACGTCTGGAGAGTTTGTTCAACTTATTATGAACTGGATAGAGCGCTATCCGATTTTGACTATTGAGGATGCGATGGCAGAAGATGACTGGGATGGATGGGAATTGATCACTCGAGCTGTTGGTAATCGTATCCAGTTAACAGGTGATGATTTGTTTGTAACCAATCCTAGAATATTTGAAAAAGGGATAGACCGTAAAATTGCAAATTCAATACTAATCAAGGTCAATCAGATTGGGACATTGTCTGAGACATTTGAAGCAATTCATATGGCTAAAGCGGCGGACTATGGTGTCACGATTTCACATCGATCAGGAGAAACTGAAGATACGATGATAGCTGACTTAGCGGTTGCCACGGGTGCTGGACAGATTAAAACAGGTTCTCTTTGTAGATCGGAACGTGTTTCGAAATACAACAGATTGATGATGATTGAAGAAGAACTGGGTTCGACAGCCTCATTTGCCGGGCTGAGCGGTTTTCCCCATTGTAAAACGAGTGGTTCGACATCGAAGCCTCCGACATCCAGCGGATAGAAATGTATGTCCCACAGAGTATTGCTCGGTGTACTGTTGTTGCTTTTTGTGCTTCTTCAATATGCTCTGTGGGCTGGGAAAAACAGCGTGCTTGACCTGTTCATTTTGGATTCAACACTGAACGAGTTAACAGAGCAGAATAAGAAATTGCGAATGAGAAACGATCGGTTACACGCTGAGGTAATTGATATTAAAAGTCGATTGAGTGCGATTGAAGCACACGCACGAACGGAACTGGGCTTGATTAAGCCCGGTGAGACGTTTTTTCAAATTATCGAAAAATAGACAGTGAATCAGAGATTGACTTGAAGATAACAATCCCCACCTAGGTCATTGAAGCGGATAAGGCAGAGGCAGGGTGGTGATTTGCTTGCTAGGTTGAGCGCTATAACAGTAAATTGTTTCGGCTTCCAAGAAACCGTAAACACTCAACAGACATTCTGTTGTTACTCCCTCCAGGACACTCGCGTTGACGATTACACCGGCCTTGCTATCTGTTGTGTCGAGTAAAGTAACAGACTCACCGACTCGGACTTCACACTCTTCTTGGAATCTTCCTCGCAATAAACGTTGCTTGACTCGACCGAGATACCGCAGACGCGCAACAATTTCCTGCCCTGGATAGCAACCCTTGCTGAAGCTGACACCAGATATCAAATCAAGATTGAGATTTTGTGGTGTAAAAAGGCCACTAGCTGATTCAGTAATACTGGCAACGCCATGGCGAATCTGGAGCAGATTCCAATAATCGGAATCTAAGAGCGTAATATCCTCTTCAGATTCTTCAATTAACTGGATCGCATCAGAAACTGGGACAACAATTAGTTGTGCGGGTTGAGTGGATTCGGAATCGCCATAACACTCTTTAGGCCACGCAGGTCCGGTTTGGCACCAGCTAAGTAGTGAGAAACGACCAGGTTCTGTAAATTTATTGAGGCACATCACCGCCAAATCAGGACAAGTACGGAAGGCCACGTCTGCGCGCAAAACGAACATCTTCAGACGTTCAAGCAAAGATGTAACGATTGAATGGTGACACACCATGTAGATGGCACCATTCATTGTGAAGAGGCGAAACGTCGCTAGAACCCGTCCTTTGGGGTTGCAATAAGCCCCGAAAAGAAATTGATTGTCTTTTAAGTCATTGATATCACATGTGAATTGACTTTGCAAAAAAGACTCAACATCTTCCCCCTCGAAGCGTATGACAGACTCTTGCGTACAGGGAATTACGTACTGATCGGGTATTTCTTGTTGAAAATTAGGAAATACCGTTCGTTGGCATTCACCAATTTCCCCGCTTTTTGACTGGAGAAAGGCCAACCAGGATCGATTCATTGGCGATGTATAGTTGTCGCGCGTCGCTGCTAATTCACTCATGAGCTTTAACGTTGTTTCCTCAGAGAGTGATTTGGTTTGCCTATAGATTCCAGTTCCGTAAGCAGCTGATGAGTTCTCAAAGCGAATTATTCAACTAACGTTTACTACCGAACTTGTATTATAGCCACAAAGCAGAGAAAATTAATCTGTGGGCAAAGAAGGTAAAGATAAAAAAACAGTATTCTCGTCGCCAGCATCGAGTAAGTACGGTAAGGCGGTTGTCGATGCGGTTCCAAAGGTAAATCAGCCTGAGTCTAAATCTGTAAAACGAACTGTCGGCAACGGTCCAATAACATCTCATCCCGATCCAACTCGATTCGGTGATTGGGAACATGCCGGTCGTTGCATCGATTTTTAGCGGTCGATCAACTTACATCAATATCGCGTACCGCCTGCAATCGAAGATGCCAATTAAGCAACGTCCTGTTTCGCCCCATATTCAGATTTACCGACCGCAGTTGCCATCGATGCTGTCGATTCTGCACCGGGCGACAGGCCTGTTTCTAGTGCTTGGATTGATTGTGATCTGCAGTTGGTTAGTCTGTGTTGCTCTTGGGGAGGAGTCTTTTCAGATGTTCAACTCAATTGGGTCAACGCTACCCGGGAAGATATTGTCCTTGGGGTTGGTATTCAGTTTGGTCTATCACTGTTTTAACGGTATTCGCCATCTTGTTTGGGACTGTGGCTATGGATTCGAGTTAACTAGTGTCTATTTAAGCGGCGGAATAGTTTTTCTGTTGTCTATTGTTGTTACGCTGCTCATTGTTGTTCGAGCCTGGCTTTAGTAGTTTGAAATGAGAAGTGGACGAAGGGCGTGGTAAACAATCTAGGGTCAAAACATTGGAAATATCAGCGCTATTCTTCTTTGGTGTTAGCGCCAATAATGCTTTGGTTTTTTGTCAGGATCATCTTTTACCCAGAGTTGAGCTATGTTGAGGTAAAACAGTGGGTAATTCTGCCCTTATCTTCTCTACTTTTGGTCCCAACGATATGCGTGCTGTGGTTCCACGCAGCAATTGGAATTCAAGTTGTACTTGAAGATTACATATCCAGCGATCGTCTACAAAAACAACTCGTTAATCTGGTGAGGTGGATTGCAATTCTAATGGCGGCAAGTTCAGTATGTGCGATCACTTTTATGTGGACCCAATAATTAATTGAAGAAAGCATACACAATTATCGACCACACTTATGATGTAGTGGTGGTTGGAGCCGGCGGAGCCGGCCTCAGGGCCTGTCTTGGCTTGGCGCAGGGTGGTCTGAAAACAGCATGTCTAACCAAAGTATTCCCGACTAGATCGCATACTGTAGCGGCCCAAGGTGGTATGAGCGCTGCATTAGGTAATATGGGAGAAGATGACTGGCGTTGGCACATGTACGATACGATCAAAGGTTCAGATTGGTTGGGTGATCAAGACTCGATCGCTTATATGTGTAAAGAAGCGCCCGCCGCGGTCATTGAGCTGGAGCGTTACGGAGTGCCTTTTTCGCGAACTGAAGACGGCAAGATCTATCAGCGGGCGTTCGGTGGTATGACGACTAATTTCGGAGAAGGCCGAGCACAGCGAACCTGTGCAGCGGCCGATAGAACAGGCCACGCGATACTACACACCCTCTATCAACAATCATTGCGGCACGAAGTTGAGTTCTTTATTGAATATGTAGCACTTGATTTAGTCATGCGCGATGGCGCCTGTATTGGTGTTATTAGTTGGAATTTAGATGACGGCACTTTGCATCGATTTTCTGCCAAGAGTGTTGTCTTGGCGACTGGGGGTTATGGTCGCGCTTATTTCTCCGCAACATCAGCGCATACCTGTACGGGTGATGGCAACGCAATGGTACTGCGGGCTGGATTACCCCTTCAGGATATGGAGTTCGTGCAGTTTCACCCAACCGGTATTTATGGGTCGGGCTGTCTGATAACAGAAGGCGCACGAGGCGAAGGTGGTTATTTGACTAATTCTGACGGCGAACGATTTATGGAACGTTACGCGCCTAATGCGAAGGATCTCGCATCTCGTGATGTCGTTAGCAGGGCCATGACTAAAGAGATCCGATCCGGTAAGGGTATTGGGCGACATAAGGATCATTTACATCTTCATCTTGAGCAACTCGGACCAGACATTTTGGCTGAACGACTGCCAGGAATCTCGGAGACGGCGCAAGTATTTGCCGGGGTGGATGTCACACGAGAGCCGATCCCCGTAATACCAACGGTACACTACAACATGGGAGGTATACCAACCAATTTTTGGGGTGAGGTCATTACGCAAGGAACCGGAGGCAATGATAAAGTCGTTGGAGGTTTGTTTGCAATTGGTGAGGCGGCTTGTGTGTCTGTTCATGGTGCGAATCGACTGGGTTCGAACTCTCTATTGGACCTTATAGTGTTTGGTAGAGCGGCCTCGGAAAGGTTGGTGGAAATCCTGGATCACCGGTCTTCATGTCCAAAAGCAGGGGATAGTGATATTGAACAAGCGCTAACCCGATTCGATCAAATTCGGCTTAGTCAGGGTAGCTATCCCACAGCTGCACTCCGACTGGCCATGCAAAAAGCAATGCAGGATAACTGTGCAGTATTTAGGACAGAAGAGGTATTGAAGGAAGGCATCGAAAAAATTCAGGTTATAAGAGATCGATTTATGGATGTCAGCATCACTGACAGATCTATGATCTGGAATACAGATCTGGTTGAGACGCTTGAGCTTGAAAATCTCTTGATCCAATCGGTTGCGACAATCCATAGCGCCGATCGACGAGAGGAGAGTCGAGGAGCCCACGCTCGGGAAGATTATCCAAAACGAGACGATGAAAAATGGTTAAAACATACGCTTATCTGGGACAATGGCAGCCATGAACCCATGATAGCTTATCGACCTGTCACGCTTGAGACTGGAACCACCGAGGTAGAATCGGTTCCACCAACAGACAGGGTCTATTGAAGAGAACAGATTGTGGCGAATTTACGGTTACCAAAAGATTCTAGGGTAAGACCTGGCTGCACGCACGGGGGCGAGATAGGTGCGGAGAATCGAGAGTTTCAGATCTATCGCTGGGATCCCGATAAAAACGAGAATCCGCGTCTTGACGTTTTTCATGTTGATCTTCAAAACTGTGGCCCTATGGTGTTGGATGCAGTTATAGAAATAAAAAATGAAACAGATTCTACGCTCACTTTCAGGCGGTCCTGTCGGGAGGGGATCTGCGGATCGTGTGCAATGAATATTGATGGCGTAAACACTCTGGCATGTACAAAGCCGATTAGGGAAGTAAAAGGCAAGGTAAGAATATATCCTCTCCCTCACATGCCGGTCATTAAGGATCTTGTATCCGATTTGACTCATTTCTTTCAACAACTTGCTTCAGTGGAGCCGTGGCTCAAGACAAATGAATCGACAGGATTAACTGAGAGCACTCAAACTGTTGACGAAAGAAAACGCCTTGATGGTTCGTACGAGTGTATTCTTTGTGCTTGTTGTTCAACAAGTTGTCCGAGTTACTGGTGGAATAGTGAACGTTATTTAGGACCAGCAGCACTCCTGCAAGCATATCGCTGGATTGTTGACAGCCGTGATAGGGCAACCGAAGATCGGCTCGATCAACTAGATGACACCTTCAAATTGTATCGCTGTCACACAATTATGAACTGCACTAACGCGTGTCCGAAGGGCTTGAATCCTGCAAAGGCAATTGGGCAGATCAAAAAAATGATCGCTCGATCTCAATAAGGGAGTGAAGGCAGACAGAGCAAAAATATTGTGGCGATGCCGCCGGGGTATTCGGGAACTCGACTCGGTTTTAAAGCCCTTTGTTGAAGACTGCTACGACGAACTGTCACCTCTAGACAAAACTCGACTGCAGACGCTTCTTGGCCACCAGGACACTCAGATACTTGACTGGATTCTCGGACGGGAGATACCTGATGAAGAAGGCCTACAAACGCTTCTCGACTCGATCATTCGGTATTCGAAAGAGTCGAGGGTAACCTAATCGGTTTAGAAGTCTGGATCTAGATAGAAAGTGTATTCTCGTGGTGGCGTGACCTGTTAGATCGGGCCTAGCCAAAACTTCTATATCCGGATAACCAGTAGTGATAGAATCGCGCTCCGTTTTGAAACAGAAAATATTTATAGATGGTCAAGCTGGGACGACCGGTCTTAGAATCAGGCAATGGATTCAGGATCGTCGCGATATCGAGCTCCTGACTCTTGCTGATAGTGACCGGCGCTCCGCGACAGCACGGCAGCAAGCGATATCCCTGGCCGATCTAACCATTCTCTGCCTGCCGGATGAGGCTGCTGCGGAAGCCGCCATCTGGGCAAATAATGCTGGTACTCGGGTTCTGGATGCCAGCACCTGCCACCGTGTTGCGGATGATTGGACGTATGGACTTCCTGAACTATGTGAAGAGCAACGCGCCAGGATAACTTCGGCTGATCGTGTGAGTAATCCAGGTTGCTATTCCTCGACATTTATTCTGCTGTTACGGCCGTTGATAGATGCCGGACTGATGCCAACAGATGCTCCGATATTTATTCATGCCCTGTCCGGTTATAGCGGTGGCGGTAAGTCAATGATTGAGCGCTGGGAAAATCCAGATAATGAGTTGGCGAACATCCCCTATGAAGTACCTTACGCATTGGAGCGGATCCACAAGCACATTCCTGAGATGCAGCGTTACACGGGCCTAACGGTCCAGCCTCAGTTCCTGCCAGCTGTGGGTTCATTTCACAGCGGTATGCGAGTCCAGGTGCCACTTCACGAGCGTATTTTTTGCAACAAGCCCGATGGCGAAGAGATCTGGTCACTACTTGATCAACGTTACGAAGGTGAACGGTTTGTTCATGTCGCGCCGTTTGCCGGTTTTGAGGCGACCAGTGAATTCGATCTGGACCCAACTCGGTTTAATGAGAGTAATCAACTCCAGATTCATGTCTATCCTAATCCCGCAGGGCATATTTTGCTGGTTGGCTTGCTGGATAATCTAGGTAAAGGTGCTTCCGGAGTAGCCGTACAGTGCCTCAATCTGATGTTGGGTCTACCGGAGCATGCAGGGCTACCTGCCTAGCCTAGGCTGCTGCACAATAAAGCGTCTGATATAGCTTACGATTTAGTATGCGATTATCTAACTTTCCGGAAATCGGATACACCGGAAGGCTGTTACAGGTACTATTCGCTTAGAGTCTTTAACAGGCGCTGTCTAGCCGTTAGAATACAAATGCTTAAAGGCCCGACAAACTTTTCTTCCATCAGTTGTACATCTCCTATCTTATAGACTCGACTGAGAGCCCATGCCGCCCAGGAATCAAAAGAAGATTCGCAATTTCGCGATAATTGCTCATATTGATCATGGGAAATCAACCCTATCAGATCGATTGATTCAGATGTGTGGCGGCTTGACTGACCGAGAGATGTCAGAGCAGGTTCTTGATTCGATGGAACTCGAACGCGAACGGGGGATCACGATCAAAGCTCAGAGTGTATCCTTGAAGTACAAATCGTGTAATGGGGAGCAGTATTCCCTCAATTTCATTGATACGCCGGGTCATGTGGATTTCGCTTATGAAGTTTCCAGATCATTAAGTGCGTGTGAAGGTGCTTTGCTCGTGGTTGATGCTTCCCAAGGTGTTGAGGCACAGACACTTGCAAACTGTTATGCGGCAGTCGACTTAGGCTTAGAAGTGATTCCAGTGCTTAACAAAATAGACTTGCCTTCCGCAGAACCAGAGCGAGTTTTGCAAGAAATTGAAGATCTTATCGGCCTGGACTGTTCGAACGCTCTGTCGATCAGCGCAAAAACAGGTGCCGGAGTCGAACAAGTCCTAGAGTCTATTGTTTCATCATTACCAGGCCCTAAAGGCGAGGAAAGCGATCCCTTAAAGGCACTTATCATAGATTCGTGGTTTGATAACTATCATGGCACTGTTTCATTGGTTAGGGTGGTAGACGGAAAGATCACCAAACGCGGTAAAGTTAAGATGAGTTCTACTGGTGGAGTGCACCAGGTTGAGGAAGTGGGCATATTTACGCCGAAAAAGAAACCAGTTGGAGAACTAGTAGCGGGTGATGTCGGCTACATGATTGCCGGCATTAAGGATGTAAAAGCAGCGAAAGTCGGTGACACAATAATTGATGCCAAATCGGTAGGTACGACAGCTCTGCCTGGGTTCAAGGAAGAAAAGCCAACTGTTTTCGCGGGTCTGTATCCGGTGAATAATGCTGATTATGACAGTTTTCGTGTCGCACTTGAGAAGTTGAGCCTGAATGACGCATCGTTGAGATATGAACCAGAAGTGTCGCCTGCTTTGGGATTTGGTTTCCGGTGTGGGTTTTTGGGCTTACTTCACCTAGAGATTATTCAGGAACGCCTTGAACGTGAATATGAACTTGAGTTGATTACAACAGCGCCTACCGTCTTGTATCACGTTCTAACAACTGAACAAAAGTTGGTAAAGGTGGAAAATCCAGCCGACCTTCCGGACTCGGCAGTGATCAGCGAAATACGTGAGCCGTTTATTCGCGCAAGAATATTGTCGCCGCAAGATCAAGTCGGCTCGATTATTTCATTGTGCATCGACAAACGTGGGCTTCAGCAGAATATCAATTACCACGGGAGGCAGGTCTTGATCGAGTTTGATCTGCCGCTAGCTGAAGTGGTGTTGGATTTTCATGATCAGTTAAAATCAGTAAGTCGGGGATATGCGTCTTTAGATTATGAGCTGCTAGATCATCGGAAGGCCGATATGGTCAAGCTTGATATATTGATTAATGGGGATCGTATTGATCCTTTGTCTGTATTGGTTCATCGTGAGCAGGCAAAATATCGTGCACGAGATCTAGTCAGCCGAATGCGTAAACTTATTCCGAGGCAAATGTTTGACGTAGCGATTCAGGCTTCCATTGGTTCGAGAGTAATTTCAAGGGAGACGGTCAAGGCGTTGCGGAAAAATGTTACAGCAAAATGCTATGGCGGCGACATTTCGCGGAAACGCAAACTGTTGGAGAAACAAAAAGAGGGCAAGAAAAGGATGAAACAGATTGGCTCTGTGTCCATACCCCAGGAAGCATTTCTATCTGTTTTGCGAGTGGGTAGCTAGAATGGATTTTGCATTTGCTTTGTTCGGCGGATTGGTAATAACTGGCGGAGTTGTACTTTGGGATCGCCTACAAAGATCAAAAGAGACTATAGGTACGGACTCAAGAACGGCCGGAATCGTTATCGAGTATGCCCGTGCTTTTTTCCCCGTGATACTGGTTGTATTTGTCCTTAGATCATTTATTGTCGAGCCGTTCAGAATTCCCTCAGGATCAATGTTGCCGAGTCTCTATATTGGTGATTTTATTCTTGTATCAAAGTTTAGCTACGGTATAAGACTGCCTCTGATTAACCAGAAAGTCTTTTCGATCGGAACCCCTAAACGCGGAGAAGTACTGGTGTTCAGGTACCCACATGACGAGAAAACAAATTATATTAAGCGAGTTGTTGGATTGCCGGGCGATATTGTTGATTATAAAAATAAGAGACTTCGTATTAATGGCAATGTTGTTGATCTTCAGAAGTCAAATCGAGAAGAGAAAGAACAAAGCACACAATCGAATGAGCAGGTTAGGGTACACATCGAACGTCTTGGCATGTCGTCGCATGGGATACTCCTCGACACCAGTCGAGGATCGAGAGACTACACGAGAATAATTGTCCCGCCAGATAAATTTTTTGTTATGGGGGACAATCGGGACCACAGCAATGACAGTCGGTTTTGGGGTTTTGTGCCAGAAGAAAACATTGTAGGGCGGGCGTTCTTCGTCTGGTTCAGTTGGGATAGCAATAAAAATGATCATTTCTGGAATGATTACATTGGTGGTGGCGCCAACTGGCCGAGAATTGGAACTACCATAGACTAGGTTGAATTGTTTGTTTATCGCCAGATTGATAATTAAAATCTACACATCAAAGTCTCTAGCCTAGTACATCAAGTCGAAAACCAATAAGTCAGGCTTAACTGTTTCTAAGGAAATTATAAGACCGCCAGTTCTAAGTATGATCAGCAATCTGGATAAGCTTGAATCAATCGTTGGTTATCATTTTCTTGACTCAAGACTACTTGATCGCGCACTGACGCATCGAAGCTTCAGTGGGTTCAACAATGAGCGGCTGGAGTTCCTTGGAGATAGTGTGTTGGGGGTTATCGTGTCTACGATTCTCTACCGTCTTTACGCTGAAAGTGAAGAAGGTGAGTTGACCAGAATGCGCGCACAGGTTGTTAAAAAAGATACTCTTGCGCAGATAGCGCGTCGTCTCCAACTTGGAAACTACCTCAAACTCGGTGGCAGTGCATCGAAGGGGGGGGGACGGATAACGATTCTATTCTGGCTGATGCGCTTGAATCTCTAATCGGGGCTGTTTATCTCGATGCAGGATTAGAGCAGGCTCAAATCAGTGTGGAGGAGATATTCGAGGAAGAGCTTAGCGCTATTGACCCTAGGCTTACCGCGAAAGATCCCAAAACGGAGTTGCAAGAACTTCTCCAAGGTAAGGGAATGTTGCTACCCAAATATAAAGTAGAAAGCATATCGGGTTCTTCCCACGAACCAGGTTTTGTAGTTAGTTGTTATGTAGAAGAAGACCAACTGGTGCAAACTGGAACGGGCCCAAGCCGAAAGAGTGCAGAGCAAGCAGCAGCAAAAAATATATTGCTTATCCTTCGTTGAGACAAATGAGTACAGAAAGTTTTAGATTTGGCGTGGTAACCCTAGTCGGCAGACCGAATGTCGGCAAGTCAAGCATAATGAACGGGCTTATAGGCAACAAAGTCAGTATTACGTCGCGTAAACCTCAAACAACTCGGCATCGGATTCAGGGTATCTGTAGCACGGATGACTATCAGATCGTTTTTGTCGATACCCCGGGAATTCATGAATCAGCCGGTGTTGCGATGAATAAGATTCTAAATCGTACAGCTCGTTCTAGCCTTAACGAGGTGGATCTAATCTTGATGGTAGTGGATGCTAGAAGATGGACTTCAGGCGACACCCGAGTTCTGGTTGATGCTGGGGCAACTGAATCATCGGTTTGGTTGATCCTGAATAAAATAGATCTACTGGGCAGGCCTGACCTAGTGCTTCCAAGAATTGATCAGGTGCGTCGACGTTACGACTTTGGAGAGATCGTGCCCTTGTCTGCGAAAACGGGGGATAATCTCGACCACCTAATGACATTAGTGGCTGGAGTGATGCCCGAAGGGCCATCAGGTTATCCAACCCAACAAGTAACTGACTCGAGTGACGTATTCATTGCTGCAGAATTTATCAGAGAGCAGATATTCCGTCTTGTGGGGGATGAGATACCCTACGAGACAGCCGTGGATATCCGTAGCTTTAGTGAACGAAAAGATGGCTTGGTAAGTATTGAAGCGGATATATGGTGTGAGAATAAGCGCCAGCGATCTATTCTGATTGGTGACGATGGCAATCGGTTGAAGACAATTGGATCTAAAGCTCGAGAACAGATCCAGCGCTACTTGGGCAAGAAGGTCTATCTTGAACAGTGGATCAAAGTGAAAAAGGGTTGGGCTGACGATAAAAGAATGCTGGCTAAAGTGGGATACAGTAGGTGGGAGTGAGTGATGACGACATTCCCCAAACGATTCCAAAACCAGTCCGCTTTTCTACTTCAGCATCGACCTTACTCGGAAACGAGTCTGTTGGTTGATCTATTTACTGAAAAATCCGGTCGAATCACTGCAATCGCAAAAGGGGCCCGGCGACTTAAATCTAGTTACCGGGGCGTTTTGCTGCCATTTCAGCCATTATCCGTTCTGTTTACAGGTAAAGGCGATGTGAAAACATTGACGGGAGCTGAACCGGTCCGTTCGCGAATAATTCTGTCAAGAGATCATCTGATGTGCGGATTCTATCTGAACGAACTGATCCTAAAGATGCTTTACCGTTACGATCCTTATGAAACCCTTTATCCAGTGTACGAGCGTGCACTGGATGAACTATCGCGCAAGTCGGATGCTGAATTCACATTGAGAAGGTTCGAAAAATACTTACTTGAGCAGGTCGGATATGGCCTTCATCTGCAGCGCGACATGTCCACTGGGCTGCCAATTGATGAGCATGTTGTGTACCGCTATCTGCCCGAGGTAGGCCCGATCGTTAATAATAGTAGCCGGAGCGACGGCGTTCTGATTCACGGGGATGCATTAATCGCGCTTGACCAGGAAGAGGTGTTTACGGATCGTGTTAGGCGAGAACTCAAACAATTAAATCGAACAGTTCTCGCGACACACTTACAGGGAAAACCACTAAATTGTCGTCGCATGTTTGCTCAATTGTATCCTGACAAAGATTCAGCCGAAACACAGGCGAAGCACGTCGAATTCTAACTCGTTCAGACAGGAGGAATAAGCCAGTGATTGACTTAGGTGTAAACATTGACCACGTCGCAACTTTGAGACAAGCACGCGGTACGTCTTATCCAGAACCAGCACAAGCGGTTGTGATCGCCGAACAGTCCGGAGCTGATCTGATTACACTGCATTTACGGGAGGACCGGCGTCACATAGTAGATAGAGATGTTTACCTGTTGAGACAAGTTATTCAGACGCGAATGAATCTGGAGATGGCGGGGACCTCAGAAATGGTCAAAATTGCCTCTGACGTGCAACCGGAGGATGTCTGTATCGTACCCGAAAAGCGCGAAGAGTTGACTACCGAAGGCGGGCTCAACGTAATAGCCAACAGAATAGAGCTAGAAGAACATATCATCTGTCTGAGGGAAGCTGGGATACGCGTCTCGTTGTTTATCGATCCGGATCCCGAACAAATACACGCATCCTGTGAAGTTGGTGCTGAAGCAGTAGAGATCCACACCGGTGCTTACGCGGATGCTAGTCGCGGTAATTGCGACGAAGAACTCGAGCGGATAAAGGATGCTGTAGCTGTGGCGTCAAATTTGCCGCTTCGGGTAAATGGAGGCCATGGGTTGCATTATCATAACGTGAAGTCAGTCGCAGCAATCCCTGGTTTTGCCGAACTCAATATCGGTCACGCTATTATTGCACGGGCACTATTTTCGGGTCTTGGAGAAGCAGTCACAGAAATGAAAAGGCTGATCGATTCGGTATCTTCTTAAAAAGGAGCTACTTCTTTTTAGGTCCAAAACCTTGTGGTACATCCCCGAGATCGCCCTCACCGAAGAGAAATCCGAGCATATGTTGTTCAATGTGGTCTAAACTTTCTGGATCAGCAGAAGACAGTTGGTTTTCATTGATAATTAGGACAAGTCGCTCAAGCCATTGTGTCCACCCCTCTTTTGAAACACTCTCAACAATTCTTTGGCCGAGTTCGCCCGGGTAGGGCGGGGCATCGAGTGCCTCAGCTTCTCGTTCAAGAACAACGCATTGCACAGTTGCCATGGTAAAATAGAATTATATAATTGTGGTGGAGAGCTCTCATCATAACCAGTATGTGCGACACTCAGCAAACTAGACATGAGCTCAGATGTAGTTTGATGCGCATACCAACCTCACAAGTCACAAGGGCTATGCTATGAATGCAATATTATCTGAACAGTTGGCTGTCACTGCGCCTGCTCGAGCCAAAATCGTAGAACTGCTCAAAGAAGCCGACCAGTCAATAAATTCGGTCAGGATATTTGTATCTGGTGGTGGTTGTGGCGGTATGACATATGGCATGACTTTTTCTGAATCTGAGGAGAATAGGGATAGTGTCCTAGACGATTCGGAAGGTTGCAAAGTTGTCGTTGATCCAATAGCGCTTTGTTATCTGCAGGGGGCAGAAGTGGACTACGTCGACGATGGGGTTAACACCAGTTTTGTATTCAATAACGTTTTTAAAGCAGTCGGTGGCAGCGGCGCCTGTGGCGGTTGTGGTGGTGCACACTAGATAGGTTTCGAAACTCCAGAGTGCTGTTCAGACAATCGCACTGCTGGAGGAGTTCGTGAAGCAGGTAATGCGAATCCTTCTCATTGCCCCTAATGGAAGTTATAGAACAGCCGCCTATATAAGAATAGCGAAGCAATTAGGATTTGATTGTATCGTCGGATCAACTGGGTACCATGCAGTTTCAGATGTGCCGGGTAGCACAATCATCAATCTGGATCATGGTAGTACCGATTTGGATTTGGAACGACTACAGAAGCAACATAGCCGTACTCCATTTGACGGGGTTATCGCTACGGATGACTCTGTCGTAGAGATCGCAGCTGCATTAGCTAAGCGCTTACACCTGCCAGGAAATTCAGTCGAAGCCGTTCGTCGTACTTGTCGTAAAGATTTACTCAAAAATGCATTGCTTAACTCTGCTGTACTTTCGCCAAGTGGATTCGAAGTGCGACTGGATCAGCCCTTTGAATCTCAGATATCATTTATTATCAGCTAGTCGAGGGGTTATAAGAGCTGACAATCCTACCGAATTGAAGGTGGCACTGGCAAGAATCTGGAAGCTGATTCAGAAAGAAGGCGAAGACAAGTATCCTATTGCACTGGTAGAGCGGTTTATACCAGGTAAGGAGATCGCTGTTGAAGGATTGCTTTTGAATGGTGTCCTAAGCATTTTAGCAATTTTTGACAAGCCGATACCTTTGAATGGTCCACATTTTGAGGAAACCATCTATGTAACACCGTCGGCATTGAGTGAGGCCGAACAACAAGAAGTGAAAACAGTGCTGTCCCATGCCTGCCAACAGTTAGAGTTGCGGCAGGGCCCGGTACACGCCGAATTTCGATTGAATGATCAAGGAATCTGGATTATCGATATCGCCAGTCGATCAATCGGTGGGCAGTGTAGTCTGCTAATAAAGGCCGGTACCGGCATTACACTCGAAGAGATGATTGTCCGGAATTCAGTTGGGGAAGATACTAAAAGCAAAGTAATTGAAAAGGCTGTCGGAGTGATGATGATACCGGTACCCGGAAATGGGGGAATTCTTAGAAGGATAGAAGGGCTCGGAAATGCAGTCGATGTGCCTGGTGTAACGGGCGTAGAGTTAGATGCCAGGCCGGGCCAGATTCTGACTGCCTGGCCAGAGGGTTGCGCCTATCCAGGATTTATTTTTGCGGAAGCAGAGTCAACAGACAAAGTTGTTAGATCATTGGAGCGGTCACATGCAGAACTGAAGTTTGTATATTCACCATCGTTGCCGGTACATGTGGTTGCACCAACTTCCCCATCCCAACTGTTCAGAACTGATAGCGTGCGCCAATAGAGATCATGTTGGACTCACTGGTTAGCCGGCTACGCAGGAACTCAAGTTCTATATTGAAGGCGCCACGCTCGCCTAGACGCAGGCCAATGGCACCGCGGTACTCTATGTCGACATTCTGACTATTGTGAAAGTAGTTCTGGAGGCTATTTGTGTCTGCATACAACGGTCCGCCGACGAGTCCACGAAAATACAAGTTACCGCTAGATCTATAGGAAAGATATAGCCCAACGTCCTTAAGCGTAGCAAACTGCTGATAGGCATTAGAACCAAGTCCAGTGGCAATATCTGTTCCACTGGTCGTTCCGACGAGGAACGATAGAGCTGGAAAACGGCTTTGAATATGGAAAAAGGGTTGCTGACCGGTATCGCCAAGAAACTTATTGAAATTGATCGTGTGCGCGATTTCGGTATAACCAGTCGGATATCCCCACGCACTTAATTGGAATGCCTGTAAACCGGTTTGCCCCAATGTGAGTCCAGGTGCCCACAGGCACAGGGCCCCTAGGATTAGTTGAATGAGTCGTTTATGCATAAATCAAGGGTTAACGTCTGTTTGTGGTTTAATTTTATCACAGTGAGTGCCTGCCTAGTTAGAGAAATTACATCTAGTTATCACATCTAATCAATCACTTACGGCTACTATTGAAGATATATGCGATGTTGTCCCCCAAGACTTGTCTTCAAGAGACTAAAACAAAATCTGTTGGATTAACTGGAATACGCTATAAGTCATCTATTGTGACACCGCTGCCATGCTGGAATACCACGGACTGTTTACGGGTAAAGCGTGTAATACCTTCGGGGCCGTAACGTGAACCACCAAGACCAGAATTTTTGAAACTCATCTTTTCTGCCGACTCATGGGCACTACCGATCAGGTCGACGTCGTTGCAATAGATTCCACCGGCATCTAGGTTTAGAGCCACAGCTTCCGATTTGTCCAAGTCGCCAAAAACCGCCGCGCTAAGTCCATATTCTGAGTCATTGGCCAAATAGACGGCTTCTGAAGTTTCTTTAAATGTCATGATGGGGATGATGGGTGCGAATGTCTCTTTTTGCATTAATAACATCGAATGATCGACATCGGTGACGACTGTCGGTCGAAGCCAGCTACCGCCGTGTTGTTCGATTACCCCACCCGTCAAAAAGCTGGCCTTTTTTTCCCTGGCGTCATTCAGGTGCAGGTCTATAACCTGAATCTGTTTAGTGGAAATAATTGGACCAATTTCACCCTTGGCAGGATCTTCTGTATTCAGCGAAATTGTTTCAGCCAAGGACGAAATTAGATGGATAAATTTCGAAGCTAACGCCTCATGTACGTATACTCTTTCGATCGAAAAACAGGCTTGGCCTGTGTTCACGGTCGCGCAATGCAAAATCGCTTGTGCCGCCCGTTCAATATCAGCACTTTCCAAAACGATAGCGGGATCTTTCCCGCCAAGTTCCAGGAACGCTGGCTTTAACTGGCTGGCTGCACGCGTTGCAACCTGTCGGCCTGTTTCGACGCTGCCAGTAAAATTGATGACATCCACAAGATCGATGAGATTGTTCCCAGTAGACGCTGTGCCTGGAACTACAGTTACTACGGCACCTAATTCGACTGTATCGCTCAGTACTTGGTTAACAACTTCGACAAAGCGGGGTGTGATTTCACTGGGTTTAATGATGACAGAGCAGCCAGCTAAAAGCGCCGGCACAGCGTCCAGAAAGGAGAGAATTAGAGGATAGTTCCAAGGCGAAATAACACCAACGACAGGATATGGGACAAAGACCTGCAGATGAGAAATGTCGTCGCTTTCCGAATTCATACGTTTGGTTTGTAGGGTGTCGATCGCTTGGTTCACTCGACTGTGTGTTATCGCTTCGAGCGCATCAACTTCCATTAGCGACAGGCGCCAACGGCCGGTATCGACACAGAGGGCCTGTGCCAATTGATCTTTGTGCCGGGCAAGTCCATCGGCAAACTGCGTCAGAATCTCACCCCTGTCACTGACTTCTAAGGAAGACCAATCGACCTGATTCTCGCGAAGTCGTGATATTTTGGATGCGAGTTCACTTTTTGTGAGCTCCTCAAATGCATAGTCAATGTTACCCGTATGGGGGTTTCTTACCGGTATCTGTGTCATAACGAGGTCAGTATTGTCTGAAGCGAAAGTAATGTGAGTCATTTAAGAAGGCATCCTAAGCTTTAGGATAACGCAGATTGTTGCAGAATACGGTCCACGTATGAAAATTACCGTGATAGGTGCTGGGCTGGCCGGTCTAACCGCAGCACACCGACTTCAGCAGGCAGGATTTTCTGTCGATGTGTTCGAACGTGAACAGTCTCCAGGGGGCAGAATGGCAGAAGCCCATGACGTTGGATTGAATTATCTGACAGGTGCCCGGTTGGTTTATTCATTCAGCAAATCTGTCATGGGTTTGATTCGAGAACTTGATCTGACCGATCAACTCTGTCATGGGTTGAGAATCCCTGTATCGACCTGTTCGCTAGCCGGTGAACATTCAGTTCAGATGAGTCCAGGGCCTCAACTGCTGTTTAATTCGCCACTAAGCTATAACCAGAGACTGCGCCTTCTACAAATGGGAGTCGGGGTGGCTGGGAGGCGCTTTTCAACAAACCCTGATCGATTGTTAGATTGGCAGCATTATGATGATGGAACACTCTACGAGTTCTTGAAACAAAGATCTCTAGACCAGGCTTCTCAGATATACATAGAACCAATATTTCGGGGTGCCCGAGGCTGGCGCATGACAGATGTATCTCCGGTATTTTTCCTGAGCACGACAGCGCATATGTATGGATCTCATGCTTACACGTTCACCGACGGAATTGGTCTGCTCACCGAGCGATTGGCCGAAAATCTAGATGTGACCTATTGTGCGGACGTCAAAAATGTGAGTCGAGCAGCATCCGGGGGTAATGAGCTCTCTTATGAGGTTAAAGGACTGTTGCATTCAATGCATGCTGATTTGGTGATCTGTGCGGTACCTGGCTCGTTGTCCCTGAGCATTGTTTCACAGCCCACGGCTGAAGAGTCTCAATTTTTCAGGTGTGTAAAGTACAGCAGTGGGTACATTGTGCATTTCGGTATCGACTGTTTGGTTGAACCGTCTGTGCGTTTCTTCAGTCGGGATGTGAACCCTTCAATTGCCGCGGTAGAGATTGTCGATCAATCTAGAATTCCCTCAAGTTATCTCAGCCGCTTATCTGTTTACTTATCGCCTGAGGCGGTTATAGCACGAAAATCTGAGCCGGAAGTTGATGGGGAATTACCTCCTATCTGGAATGATCTGCCCGATGATGTTGCAAGACACCTGGATCGCGGTTATGGGCATGTCGTTCAGCAAAACATAGAAAATATGCTGCCCTTGTTCTATCCGGGCTATCTTAAGGAACTGAGCGAATTTGAAAGCTACCAAATGCGCGGAAAAAAGCAGATCTATTATGCGGGAGACTATATGTCCCACGCACTCCTCGGAGGTGCGTGTCGAAGTGGTGAAGTTGTTGCACACGCGATTATTGCGGACTGGGCCGACTGAATCTATACAATCGTTCGCACTGTTCTGATCGAGAACCAGTCGCTTAATACATGCTATGATTGTGGGGTAGTGGCGTTGGTTTATGACGATGCTGCTTTGGTTAATAAACTAAACAGACGGGTGAGGATATGAGTATGAGACAAATGATGACAAAGACAGTAAGCACAATGCGACGCACGATGGTCGTGGCTGCACTCGTATCGATTGCAGCTAGTCCAGTCTATGCCGGCGAGGTAAAGATTGGTGTATTGAACGCTTTGACGGGGCCGATTCCAGATCTTGCTGCTGTAATTCTGGAAGCTGAACAAGCTGCTGCGGCACACATCAATGCAAACGGCGGTATGTGGGGAGGTGATACCCTCGTATTGGCGAGCGGTGATTCTGGCTGCGACGCGAAAGCTGGCGTAGACGCAGCAAATAAGATCGTCAATGTGGAGCAGGCTTCTATTATCGTGGGACCCATTTGTTCGGGAGCGACGATGGGTGCAACGCAAGCGGTCACTATTCCAGCGGGCGTGGTGAATATTTCACCGTCGGCGACTTCACCTGCAATCACTGGACTAGACGATAACGATTTGGTATTCAGGGTCTGCCCCTCCGATGCGTATCAGGGGGTAACGATCGCTAAACTTGCAAGAAGCATGGGGTATTCGAAGCTGGCTGCCACCTATGCAAATGACGACTATAACGCCGGCCTTCACGATGTATTTGTCAAAGCATTCAAGGAGCTCGGTGGTACGATTACGGGCGATCAGATGCATGAAGCCAATAAGGCATCTTACCGTGCTGAACTTGCAACCCTCTCATCTGGCGGCCCAGAAGCCCTAGCTCTGTTTGCGTATTACAACGGTAGCGGGATTACGATGATGCGTCAGAGCCTAGAAAACGGTTTTTTTAGTAAGTTTATTGGCGGTGATGGGATGATAGCGCAAGAAGTGATTGATGAAATTGGCGCCGATAATCTTGGAGATGCTGTTTTTACCAAAGGAACGGCTGACAGTGGTTCGAGCCACTTTAAAACCTTTGCCGGCTTGTTTGATCGTCCGTCAGATCCTTATACCGCCCAAGCTTGGGACGCAGTGATGATTGCCGCATTGGCACTGGAAAGTGCTGGCGGTGCAACACGAGATCTCATCGCTCATGTACGGTCGGTGGCCAATGCACCAGGTGTTGAGGTGGGTCCTGGCGATTGGGCTAAAGCTAAGGCGCTCCTGGCTGCTGGGAAAGACATCAATTATCAAGGCATCGCTGGTGCACATGAATTTGATGCTAACGGCGATGTAGCGGGTATCTACGGCAAGAGTGTTGTGAAAGATGGAAAGTGGGCGGAAACCTTGATTGATTAGGCATCCGCAGTTTGTATCTGTTGAACAAGATAGCCCCATTTAATGGGGCTATTTTTTTAGTAGGTATATGGTTAAGTAAGTTTCGACCGGTTTGGTTTAGGCAAGCGTAGTTGGTTGGGAGGCTATTTCTACGCTACTTTATTCGCGGTTGGCCGACGTTCCGGCAGGATACCACCTGCATAGCGTTGTAGGACAACCTGCAACAGTAGTCCGATTAGAAATATTCTGAAATAGGCGGCCTTTACAGCCAACTCTGCGGGTAATCGTCCCGTGAGTACCTCACTGAATGACCAGATGCCCCACAAGAGGAATGCACCGAGTACTGCGCCTCGGTTATTACCACTGCCGCCAGCGATCAGCATCACCCAAACAAGGAAGGTTGTTGTCAACGGTTCTGTTGCACCTGGGCCAATGAACTTGATGTAGTGGGCCATAAGTCCTCCTGCTAGCCCCATTAAGACGGATCCACAGACAAAAGCTTCGACTCGAAACCGTTCGACATTCTTTCCGGCCGCTCTTGCAGATTGTTCATTTTCTCGGATCCCGGTCATTAGTCGGCCCCAAGGCGCTAGTCGTGCTCGCTCAATAACAAAATAGAACACAGCGACGACAGCCAATACTAGTAACATGAAACCGATTTTATTCCAGGGTTCGGACAGGGTCTCGAAAGGGAGAGGGATTTTGGCAATACCGCGCGCACCGTTGGTGGCCCAGATCTCATTTTTTAGGATCAGTCGGAATATCTCACCGATACCAATGGTCGCAATTGCGAGATAGTCACTTCTTAGGCGTATACACAATAATCCAACGAGCCAGGCAATAACTGCTGTTACGGCCATCGCGCCAACGAGACCCAATGCGATGGGTAAATCGTAACCTCCCAGATGAGACGTAGATTCAGCGGTAGTCAGTATGGCTGAGACATAAGCGCCTATGGCAAAAAATCCTGCGATTCCTGCATTAAAGAGGCCTGTGAATCCCCATTGGATATTAAGCCCTAGGCACATAATTGCGTAAATGCCACCCATCGTCATCAGTGACACAAAGTACAACATGTAGCCATAGGCTTGCGCTGAGTCCAATTTAGAAAACCCGACCGCGAAATAGACCGCTGGGTCGCCAGATCAGCATTATGATCATCAGTGCAAATGCCACGCCAGCCTTATAGGCCGGTGAAAGCAGTGGACTATCCCCCAGCCACGGGTATGCCGACAATTCCTCTGCTAAACCGACCACGAGACCCCCGACCATCGCGCCGTAGGGTTGTCCGATACCACCTAGTATTGCAGCGGCAAACATTGGCAGTAACATGTAAAACCCCATCATTGAGTGCAGATGAGAATCCCAGCCGAGGAATACACCTGCGGCCGTGGCGAGTGAAGCACCCAACACCCAGGTCGCTTTTACTACGCTTTCAGTTTTGATTCCGGTTAGTTGTGCCAGCTCGGCAGAATCACTCATTGCGCGCATAGCTTTGCCAGTTCTGGTATGGGTCAGAATCACGTGTACTATCATCATGAGTACGATAGAGGAAAAAACTATCCAGACGTGCTTGGGAGAAAGGCGCAGTGTGTCAAATAGAATCATGGGCATCTGGATTTGGCCCGATGAATAGGAGAATGTGTCAACACCCCAGATTATTTGAACTGCCGATCTCGCCATCAAAGCAATACCAAAAGAAGCAACTATGACAATAGTGGACTTAGAAGCTCGAAACGGCTTGTAGAAAGTATGATCGATGCCCAGAGCGACAAGGCTGGTGAACAACATGGCGATCGGCAATACGACCAAAGGGTGTAAGCCTGTAAACTGCATCAGCGAATAGGCGGTATAAGCGCCGATCAACATGAGCTCGCCGTGGGCGAAATTTGCAAACCGAAGGATGCCGAAAACCAGCGAAACACCAATCGCGCCGAGTGCATAGATGCTGCCAAGCACAATGCCGGGAATCAGATAAAAATTTATAAAATCCATTCTAAAAGTGTTATCCGCCTAAAAACATTGTCGCGATTTCTGGGTCGTTCAACAAGTCGATCCCCTTTCCCGTGGTGCGATTCCGGCCATCAACAAAAACGTAGCCTCGGTTGGCAATTGCAAGCGACTGTTTGGCATTTTGTTCTACCATCAGGATCGGCACACCGGAGGCGTTGATCTGGCGTATTATTTGAAAGATTTCATTTCGATAGATCGGGCTAAGGCCCGCTGTGGGTTCATCTAGCATGAGGATCGTTGGCTCTAGCATTAATGCTTTGCCCATAGCGACCATCTGTCTTTGGCCACCGGATAGTTCACCAGCTGCTTGCTTCTTTTTCTCTACTAGGGGAGGAAACATTTCGTATATTTCCAGAAGACGCGGTCGAAAATCATCTTTTCTAATGTAAGCGCCCATCTCGAGGTTTTCTTGGACGGTTAAAGTCGGAAATACGTTGTTAGTCTGGGGGACATAGCAAACACCTTTGTTAACAACCTGTGCGGGATCCATGTTAGTGATGTCTTCGCCGGCGAGATGAACCGACCCGCCGGATAATCGCAAAAGCCCAAATACGGCTTTCATAGCTGTGGACTTCCCTGCACCATTCGGGCCAATCACAACAACAATCTCACCGGTGTTTATCTCTAGCGAGATCTCGTGGAGAATATCGGCCTCGCCGTAACCCCCCGATAAGTTTTCTATGCTAAGTACAGGCATTGGTCAGTTTGGGGCTACGTGAACATCACCACCAAGATAGGCATCTAGCACTCGAGGATCGGCGCGCACAGTTTCCATGTCACCTTGCATAAGTACTGCACCTTCTACCATGACAATGACAGGATCACACAGACGAGCGATCATATCCATGTTATGTTCAATGATGCAAAACGTGTAGTGCCTCTCCCTGTTAAGTCGTTCAATCATTTCGGCCAGATCACCGAGCAGCGTCGGATTGACACCGGCTCCTGGTTCGTCGAGTAAAACAATATCTGGATCCGCCATCATCGCACGGCCAAGTTCAAGTAATTTTTTCTGGCCGCCAGAAAGATTGCCAGCAAGCTCATCAATCACATGGGTGAGGCGCAGAAATTCCAGCACATCAATTGCTCTTTCGCGAATCTCTCTGTCGCGAAGGGCGACTTTCCTGGTCGAGAGCAAGGCGTGAAAAAGGTTCTCACCTGCCTGTTCTGCAGGTACTAGCATAAGGTTTTCAAGGACGCTCATTGCGCCAAATTCCTGTGGAATCTGAAAGGTACGCAT